>JGI994J12354_10000346_pt1 | contig 45808 bp, 42 predicted proteins | sample IntmicLarv3ML3BL_FD_12354 | JGI IMG/M metagenome (IMG submission 12354) | reverse complement strand
TGTTCACAATAAAGCGCGAAATTAGGTCATAAGCCAGTCTATGAAGGGAGAAGCCGAAAGATTTCCTCCCTCTCTTTTTGTTGGTATGGAACGGATAGTTGGAATGTCCCCGCCTCTCTCTTTTTATTGGGATGGAATGAAGTTTCCTCCCTTTTGTTGGGATGGAATGAAAAATGAAGAATGAAGAATGAAAAATGAAGAATGAAGAATGAAGAATGAAGAATTGAATTCTAGTCTACCTTGCGGAGATCTTCATGATTTAAAAAAGTCCTTCTTAAATCTCAAGTTAAAGGACAAGTTTTTCTTTAATGAAGATTAAATAATTTTTCATTCTTCATTCTTCATTCTTCATTTTTCATTATCAAAAGAATCTGATGATCATATGCAACGAGGGAACACGTTCCCATCTTCGAACACACTCTGTTTCTTTTTCTCTTTGAGATTCTTATTATATTTGTTTAAAGTCAGTCAGTGACGCATGTAAAATGAAAATATATTCGAAATTTTGTGATTAATTTGTTTTCAGTGCTTGAAGTAGTCGAAAAATTTCTTTCCCCTCATAGTCAATGTGAAAAAATTGCTAGATAACAACAAAATAATCTGCTAGCATGAAACAAATTTATGTTTATGCCGGCTTCAAATATTCAAAAAGTAAAAGATTTGTACATATCCGCAATCTTTAGTTTTCCTATCCTAATCATTTCTGTTGCAATTTCCATCATTGCCTATTTTTCTGCTTGGACTTTTTTTTGGTCTGGATTTGAATGGAGTCCTTTTGGTTATGAGAATTGTGAATTAGAAGGGATTGTTTGGTTTATAATTATTCTTCCTTTGTTTTTAATTGTATTATTTTTGAAGTCTTTATTGGTATTCTTTTGGAAATACTCAAATATCATTTTAATTCACACTGTGTTCACAGGAATTTTACTCGCAATTTTTTCGTTAAATAAGAGATTACTTCAATGATATATGTGTCTCTTTTGATTGTTTCAGAGCTTTTAGTTAATTTATTTGCGACTCTAAAGAAAACATTATCAACATAAAAACTTCGATTGGAATATTATATCTTAAATGATTTTAAAAACGATAGTTGACAGTTTATTAGATATAATTTTATACCTTAGTCGGGTGTTAACCATGTTTAACAAAAAGTGAATATGTATTAGATAAAAAATGATAGAGATATTTATTTCAAGCAGTAATGTTCATAAGAGCATAAATCAGGAAATTCGAAAATTTCTTCAATCTCACATTGGGTATATCGAAAACTTTCGCATAAAAGAAGACGGCGATGTGTTCTGTTTCACGTTGCCATATGTTCATACTTTTCAATTCAATGCGTTTGGTTTTACTCTTAATTTCATTTCGGAATTGGCGGATTTTGTTCCGAACATAAAGGTTCTTATAAGGCAGATACACAAACCGATAGTCTTAAAAAATGACTTTATTGCTCTTTCGATTTTAAAAACTTTCAAAACTCGTAGTAGTGAAGTTTATAACAAAGTTTTAAAAAACAATCCCACAATAGAGTTTGTTTTTATAAATAAATATTCCAGAACAGAAGATAGTGCACATAATTCTATAACTACTTGGATTGAGTTCAGAGATCCAAAATCTAATTTAATACAAACGATAGACAAAGCCAAGATACACTACAACGACAAGGATTGCATATTGTTTTTGATGAAAACGAAAATAAAAACATTCCAGAGATTTTTAACTTTTGATAGAATCAAAAAAGCTTTTAAATTTGCAGAGCGATATGATTATTTAAATTCGCGTGAAAAAAGAATTGGGTTTAGTTATGAAATGAGAAGCAAAAAAGATTCATTTAAACTGACAATGGCTCAATTAGATTGGATTTTTGGCAAAGATTGTGATGTTGCTTGTCCTATTTTTTATCATTCTAAATTAAATCACAAATGATTTAAAAATAATATTTTACAGTGGATTATTTATAATTTTAAAACTAAACTAAAGCGTATCTGCATTTAATAAAAAGAGAGTATTATATGAAAAATTTTTTAACTATAATTTTAATTTCCTTGGCGAGTTTTTCGCTCTTTGCTCAGAACAAAAAAAATGTAGTGATTATCACTTTTGATGACATGAATTGGAATAGCCCTAATTCTTGGGGGATTGTTCAGCATGCTCCAAATCCTACGCCAACTTTAGACAAGCTTTCCAAAGAATGTTTGAATTTTGACAGGGCTTATGTGCCTTCGCCTGTATGTCAGGTTTGCAGACAATCTATACAATCGGCTCGATATCCTTCAAATTTGATTCCTGCTTCAGGATTTCATCCCATAGGTCGCAACTGTGAAACTTTTGGTGAGATTCTTCACAACAATGGTTATTTTAATGCAATTATTGGTGCTAAGTATGAACATCACAAGCCCGTTGAAAAATATTTTTGGGATTTTGTCAGTGATAAAAATCTCAAAGATTTCAAACCTAGTGGAACAATTTTAGCAGGTCATTATGATGAAATTTTCACCACTCACAATCGCGACAAAAACTTTTTTTATGATCAAGTGAAGAAGGCAATTGTTCAAGCGAAGCAAGAAGAAAAGCCTATGTTTTTGTTGATAAATATTACAGATCCGCATCGTCCTCACTACATTGGTGGCGGTGAAGAAGAAAAGCTTATCAAGCCTTCTCGAGTTTATTCTGCAGAAGAAGTAATAGTTCATGATTTTTTGCCTGATTTGCCGAGTGTTCGCAAAGAGATTGCCGCATACTATTCTTGCGTGCGTCGGGCAGACGACTGTACTGCAAGAATTCTTGATGCTTTAAAAGAAGAAAACATTTATGATGATGCATTGCTTGTATTCTTTTCTGATCACGGAATGGCTTTTCCTTTTGCGAAAGAGCAGACAACAAACAATGGAGAAAAAACTCCATTGATGATTCGCATTCCTCAAAAAACTGTGAAAGACAGCAGAACAAATGCTCTTATAAATCTTGTAGACCTGACTCCTACTTTGCTTGATGAATTAGGATTGCCTGCATTCAAAAATGCTGATGGAAAAAGTTTTGCTGGTATTTATGACAAGTCGAAAAAGTTTGAGCAACAAAAGTACGTGTTTGGTGAATATGATGCGGCTTGGAATGACTTAATGTATCCTCAGAGAAGTACGCTTTCTACTGATGGATTTTTTTACATTTTCAATCCATGGGCAACAGGCAAACACGCATTCAGAGCCGATAATGGAGGCACTGTAGGTTTCATGAATATGGCAAAACATATTCCGAGTCAATATACCTATATGGTCAGACGCATACAATTTTACGAGCATAGGCAAGTTGAAGAGCTCTATAATGTGCATGAAGATCCTGATAGTCTTTATGATATTTCAAAGAATCCAAAATTCAAAGAAAAGCTTGCGGAAATGCGTGCGGCAACTCTTGAACAAATGAAACGAGTTGATGATCCTTTGTTAGAGTGTTTTGAACAATATCAAGCAACAGGTGAGCTTCCAGAAGAGATGTATAATTATTATCATCCATACGTAATTCGTCAGCATATGAAGCTTGATGGGCTCTCAGAAAATGAGGCGACTCAAATGGCTGAGGAGCTGCTCAAAAGACGCATTGCTATTCGACAAAAATTCCCAAATTAAAAATCCTATTTAATTCTTAAATAAAAATTGAAATTATTATTGTGAGTTAGTATTTTCTTTTAATCTTCTTAGAGTACATGAAAGACAAATTGATATATTATTCAAAAATAAATTGGTGGCTTATTCTTTCGATTATAATCCTGAGTGGAGTAGATGCTGGTTATTCTGAACATTTGAAAATGTAGAATTTTTTTCATTCTCTTCTTATTGTGACTTACTTTTTTCTTGGTATATCTGCAATTTTTCTAATATTAGCTTGTTCGATAAAATATGAATTTAAAGAAAATCATTTAAGAATCTATTATGTTTTTTTTGTTTATATTAAAATTCCATATGACAAAATAGTGGGTGTATATCCTATATATAGTGTGTTGGCGGCTCCTGCTTTATCATTTGAACGCGTGCGTATTGAAAAACAGGGAAGGGCTCTTTCTATTATAGAAAATAGAGATTTTATAGACATCTCTCCAAAAAACAGAGACGATTTTATTGCAGAATTGAAAGCTAGAACGCGAGTTGAAATTTTTTCTCTTATTAAAGGATTATGTCCGCCTCTTCAGAAAAAGCAAAAAACTTGACGAATTTTTTTTAATAAATAGATTAGTAGAGTGTTTTAGAACAAGGAGATATACGATGGAATTGGATAGGAGAAAATTTTTAAAAGCGTCTGCTGCGCTTTCGCTCTATGGATACTTGGGGCTTAATAGTGGATTTGGGCAAGCGGCTAAGAGGCAAACATCATTTTCATCAGAGGTGATTTTAAAAAATTTCCCTGAAGATTATTCATTAAATCCCTGCAGGATTTTTCTTGAGCAATACAAGGCTCCTGCAAACACGTACGATTTTTCAAAAGACCAAAAGCTGTTCTTTGATAACATTGTTTGGGAGGGAGAATCACCTCAAAGGAAGGGCTATACTAATGAAAATATTGGTTTCATGAATATAGTTCGTAAGCACAATGGCGATGAAGTTATTTACAATGTTGAGCAATTTATTGCAGGCATAAAAATCCGTGGAGAAATTCGTTGCGACAAAAAGAATTTTTTAGCTCTGAAATCTTTCGACATAAAATACGATTCTCTGGTTCTCAAAAATGATGAGCTTTCACGCTTGAGTAGACTCTATTATACAGGCGAAGTCAAAGACGGGAAAATTTCTTTGGATTACGGAAATATCAAAGAAGAAATTCCTTGCGAAAATTTACCTATTTTAACTCAATGGCAGCTTGTTGATGCGATTCATTTATATCCTGAATTCGCTAAAGAAAAGTCTCACTATTTTTATTACGATTGCTATACGCCTTTTGCGAAAAGAAGTTTAAAAGCTGACAAAAAAACTAATCCTCTTGGCGTTGATAATATTCAGTTGAACACTTGGCTTTCTTATGGAGAGGCATTACCCCCATATCACTTTTTGACTTTGGATGACAAAATGCCTATAGGCTTAACAGCTTTTACAAATTGCTGGATAATCAAAAAAATTGAGGATTAATGCTATGGAGAAGCCAAATATAATTTTCATTCATTTAGATCAATGGCATCCTTTCGCGATTTCCGCTTTAGGCGAAAACAAGTATGTCAAGACTCCGCACATCGACAGAATTTTGCGTGAAAGTCATTCCTTTGAAAATGCGATATCAACCTGCCCAACATGTATGCCTGCGAGAACTTCGTGGTATACTGGAACTCTTGCTAGTGAGCATAATTGCCTTAACAACGAATTGAAGCTGGATGACCTAAATATTCCAACGCTTTCTTCTCCCATGCGTGAGCGAGATTACAATTGTTTTTACATAGGCAAGTGGCATATCGAAAAACCCTTAGATAAGGAGTTCGATATTTTGAATCACGGCAAAGGCGTTGGCGAGATAGGCGATAATGGGCAGTCTCGCAGTGCGGTTGGATTCTTGAATTCTTATGATGACAGCGAAAAATCATTCTTTTTGAACATAGGATTATTGAATCCTCACGATTGCTGTTTCTTGACTTTTGGTGGACAAACAGGATTTGAAGTTCCAACAAAAATTGGAATAGAAAATACTCTTTTCACAAATATCCCAAAAGAGGAATTAGAAAATAATTTGCCTCCATTACCTGTCAATTTCGACAAAGTTTTTGCCGACAAATGGCTTAAACACTGGAATGAAGAACAGAGGCGTCTTTATCTTTACTACTATTATAGACTCACGGAAAAGGTGGATGCTCAAGTTGGTAGAATTTATAATGCGTTGCAGAATTCAAAATTTGCAAAGAACACATATTTTATTTTGACCGCAGACCACGGCGATATGAACATGGAATTTGGAATGGGTGGCAAAGGCAGATTAGAAAATGCTTCTGTAAAAGTTCCATTATTGATTTCAGGACCAAATATCAAAAAGGGTTTTAGAGATAGAGAAACAGTTGTTGGTTCTGCTGATATAGGAGCTACAATTCTTGATTTAGCAGGCGCAAAACTTTTGCCAAGAATGAAAGAAATTGCGTCAAAAAGTTTTAAGAATGTTCTCTTTGAAAAAGCATATACACATCGTAAATACACAATTTCAGAAATCTATTCGCCTAAGGCTCCCGCAGGAATAGGCTTCTTTGACAGAGCATTTATCACAAAGGAAAGAAAATATATTTTGCATTATTCAACAGGAGAAGTTCGTGTTTTCGACCACATGAAAGACAGATGGGAAATGAACGATTTGTCTAAAAATCCTGAAGAACAAGAGGGTATTAATGAGGCTATAAAGTTTTCAGATTACTTGGCAAGTACACTACCAATTTCTTCTGAATTACAGACGCGTCAATATTTTGATAATATTAAAAATTTTGCGCGTAAAATATAAATGACTTCTTTTCATGTAATGGCAAAGCCCGTTGGGTCTGCATGCAACTTGAGTTGTAGCTATTGCTTTTACAAAGGCAAGGGTGATTCGCAAAAATTTGAAGTGATGAACGATGAAGTTTTGCGTATATTTACAGAGAAATATATTGCTGAAAATTCTGACGCGATAAATTTTGCATGGCAAGGCGGAGAGCCGCTTCTAGCAGGAATAGATTTTTATAAAAAGGCTATTAGTTTGCAGAAAAATTTTGCGCATAAAAAAATCACTAATGCCATGCAAACAAACGCAACGCTGATTACAGACGAGTGGTGTGAATTTTTTAAGTCAGAAAATTTCTTGTTGGGTATAAGCATAGATGGCTCAAAAGAAATTCATAATGCAAATAGAAACGAATCGTATGCGCAAGCGATTCGTGGCTTAGAGCTTTGCAAAAAACATAAAGTAGAATTCAATTTGTTGTGTACGGTTAACTCAAAAAACATGAATAATCCTAAAGGGCTTTATAATTTTTTGAAAGACACAGGGGCTAAACATATACAATTTATTCCAATAATAGAAAGTCTTGAAAATGGCTCTATTGCTAGACCTTTAGACTTAGAACGCAATGCGCATTTTGAAAATCTTGCGGACTTTAGTACTCTTGCAAATTCTTATGGAGATTTTTTAATAGAAATTTTTAAAGACTGGATTAAAAAAGATTTTGGAAAAATTTTCATTCAAAACTTTGACGCGTTAATAAATAAAAAACTTTTCGGAATAAATTGTGTTTGTGCTCATGCTCAATATTGCGGGCAATTTCTTGCCTTAGAAAAAAATGGAGATGTGTATTCTTGTGACCATTATGTTTTCAAAGAAAATCTTTTAGGCAATGTACTGGAAAAAAGTTTTGAAAAAATGATTTTTTCAAACTCTCAAAAAAATTTTGGAGAACAAAAGTTTTCAAAGCTATCAAAGAAATGTTTAGCGTGTAAATTTCTTGAATATTGTCATGGCGATTGTCCTAAAAATCGTACTGTACATCAGAAAGACGACTATCCATTAAGTGCGTTATGCAAAAGTTTTGAAAAGTTTTATAGCTATGCCTTGTCTCAACTAGAGCCTATAATTAAAAAGCTAAAAGCAAATAGATAAAAAAAAGAATGAGGAAAACGCTCATTCTTTTTTAGTAAGATTTGAAAAAAATTACTTACAAGATTTATCGCAATCACGAATTTTGAATTTTGAAACAGTATGAACAGAATCATTTTCTTTGTTCAACATTGCGGGGAAGGTGAAGTCAAAATTTACAACTAGTAAATCATTGCCCCAAATAAGAGGTTCACAAGGTTGGTCGAGAAGTCCTGTTTCGCCTTTGTCGTCAGGGTTTTGCCAAAGTCTTTGGAATGTATTATTTGTTAAATCCAAAACCCAAACTGAATTCATTTGCGAGTTTGTAATATAGATAGAGTTTGTTTTTTCGTCATAACAAATGCCATCGCAACATTCAAACGCAGGACTATCTATAATCACTTCTTGTGATTTAAAGCTGCCATCTTTATTGAAGGAAACTTTGAAAAATTTTCCATCACCAAAAGTTCCTGTATAAAGATTTCCATCTTTATCAAAGCACATTCCGTCAACACCTGTTTCGCTTGTGCAGGTAAAAGTTGTAAGCAAATGAGAATCATTCTTTGTGATTTTAATAGGTGTTCCGTTGAATTCAGAAATATCAAAGACATAGATTCCGCTTAAATTCTCATTTTCAGAAGGCATGACTGTATCGGTTACATAAATTTTTCCATCGCGTACGCGTATAGCATTTGCGAGTCCTAAACCTTCAACAATAACTTCACTTTTTTCAGGTTTGCCATCTTTGAAGATAACACGCAAAAGTCTAGACTCTGTTGGCTTGCCAGAGAAGAGTTGATTATCTGCTATGTAAAGATTTCCATCTTCAGCAAATTCAAGACCCATTGGATGGACTTCATTTGTAGCAGGGCTTAAAGTCAAGTCTTTGAATTCAGAAATAATATTTCCATCTTTATCAAGTTGCACAAGCTTTGCGCCATTTGTTGCGAAGCTAGAATAGTTTGGCACAGAAAGCCAAACGCTCTTTTGGTCAGGTGCTAGAGCCAATCCGTCGGGAGTTGTGATTGTTTCGTTCAATGAAGAAAACAATGTTGGTTTACAATTCATGCTTTCTTTTTTGATTTCGATTCTTGCGCAATCAGAGGAACATATTCCTGTGCAGCCAAAAGAAAAGAGGGTCAATGATAATGCGGATAGTATGTATATATATTTCATAAATTTTCTTATTCAAAATTCTGTTTGCATCTTAAAAACTGTCAAATAAATTGCAAATTTTCTTGATAGTATTGTTTGTTTTTTTATACTAAAAGAAGAAAGTTTTATATATGAATAATTCAAGAAGGTCATTCATTAAGGGCGCGGGAATTTTTGGAGGTGCTCTTTTAACAGGAAATTCTGTTGCGTTAGCGCAAGAAGATTCATCTAAAAAAGACAAAGTCAATCTTGCAGTGATAGGTCTTTGCACTCAAGGTTCGGGCGATTTGGCACTCTTCATGAGTTCTGGACTCGCGAATCTTGTGGCTCTTTGTGATGTTGATGACGTGACATCTGCAGGAGTTCGTTCGCAGTATCCAAATGTTCCTTTCTTTAAAGATTTCAGAGTGATGTTGGATAAGATGGACAAAAATATAGATGCTGTTCTTATCGCTACTCCTGACCACACTCACTATCCTATCGCAATGCGTTGTATGGCGATGGGTAAGCATGTGTATGTGGAAAAGCCTATGGCTCGAACTCCTGTGCAGATTCGCAGAATGGCACAATTTGCAAAAGAAAATAATATCATTACTCAAATGGGTAATCAATTTCACTCAAGTGAGTTTATTCGTCTTGCGGTAGAGTGGATTCAAGCAGGTGCTATAGGTGAAGTCAAAGAGCTTCAGGCATGGCACGATTGGCCAGATTTAAGCAACACTCATTGGTATGCAAAAAAGCCTGTCATCACAGAGAATCCTCCAGATACTCTAGATTGGGAAAATTGGTTGGGTCCTGTGCCTTACACACAATATTCTAAATCTTATACTCCACGCACATGGCGCAGCTTCTTTGATTTCGGGACAGGAATTCTTGGAGATTGGGGGTGTCATACTTTTGATGTCATAAATTGGGCAATGAAATTGTGTCCGCCAGAGAGCGTTGAACTTTTAGAATTAATAGAAAGTCCTATCAAAGGCGAGCAGTGCTATCATAGTAAAGTAAGATGGAATTTTCCCGCAAGAGGAGATTTGAAAGCAATTTCTCTTACTTGGTGTGATGGATTTCGCAATTCTCCCACGAGACCTGCAGGGTCAAAAAATTTCAATTGGGAAGATAAAAAGAAAGAGCATGGGGCATTATTTATAGGAGAGAAGGGCGATATATATCTTCCAGGGCATCCTGCTTCTATTGATGTTTTTCCGAGTGAACTTTTTGCGGATATAAAAAAGAATCCTCCTGCAAAAATCTTGCCAAGAATAAAAGAAGGACATTATGCAAACTTTTTGAATTGCGTTTTAACAGGCGAGCAACCCACATCAAATTTTGAATATGCAGCAACTCTTACAGAGATAGTCATGCTAGGAGTTGCCGCACAAAGAGCAGGGATGTCTTTTAAATGGGACGCTGTAAATTGCCGTGCAGATTCAGATAAAGTAAATTCATTCTTGAATGAACCTGTAAGACAAGGCTGGAATTTTTAATTTTTTAATTAAAAAAAAATATCAAAATAAAACTAAAAAAGTTGCGAAGTTTTCCTCGTGACTTTTTTAGTTTTATAAAAAATCAATAAAATTTTTATTTGCGACCTTGTCTTTTTACAAAAAAAATTCCGCAAGCGCGGAATTTTTTGTTAAATGAAATGAAGTTTTTTTATTCAGTTATTGAGCTTTTGAAAATGAAACTGAAGTCACTTTTGCTATAGCACAAGCATCTAACACAGATATTGATGCTTGGTGTGGTGAGTCCGCATCTGCAAAAATTGTCACCACAGTAGGTGTTTGACTTCTGTCGGCACTTTCACGCAAACGTCTTAATGTATTTGCCAATTCAACAAACTCTGTCCTGCCCGGAGCATCTATAGGTGCTCCGTTTAGCATGATACTTCCATCAGGATTTATATCTATACTTTGTTCATTAGGCAAAATGGTTTTTACATCAGTAGGCGGTAAGTCCACTGGTAATTGCATTTTCAAGTCGGCTTCTTGACCCATTGGTAGATACATAAAGTAAATCAAGAGCAAGAATACAACGTCGATCATCGAAGTTAACTCAAATTTATCGTTCGAAAGTTCTAATTTTTTACCTTTTTTACCTGCCATATTAGTCCTTTATCGCGCCAAATACAATATTGAATGCTCCTGCCTCAGCACAAGCTTCCATAAGGTCATTTACAAGCTGATGTCTAGTTTGTGCATCACCACGAATATAAACGCCTCTGAAGTTAGTACCCTCATTATCAACACGTCTTTCAATAGTGGCTTTGATTTCTTCAAGATTAGATGGGCGTGATCCCAAGAAATAATTACCATCAGCGTCTATAGACACGAACTGGCGTCCATCAGTATTTTCTGGAATTATTGAATTTTGAGATTCAGGCATTTCAATCTTAACGAGTTCAGCAGAAGCGAAAGTTGTCACAGTCATAAAAAACGCAATGAGAAGAAAGACTACGTCAATCATAGGCGTGAGCTCAAAGCTTTCATCATCACTGTCTGGAGACCAAGATTTCATAAAAGAATATTATTTAGTTTCTTCTTGATTCGCATCAGAGACAATTTCTTGTGGGCCGTATTTATCTGAAATTGTAAGCACGTAAGCCAAATCACCAACAGTACGGCTGATTTTTGAAGTGATTGAAACAAACCTGTTTTTGAAATAGAAGAATGCCAACATTGAAGGGATACCGATTATCATACCCGCAGCTGTTGTGATAAGAGCTTCGGAAATGTTATTTGCCAATTTTTGAGCACTACCAGCACCTTCAGCAGCAATGTTATCGAACGCCTTAACCATACCTAACACAGTACCGAACAAACCTAACATCGGAGATACTGACGCAACAACTGACAAATAATTTACGAAAGAATAAGGACCAGCTAATTCTTCGAGAGAAGCTTCTTCCATAGCGGCTTCAACATTCTCGATGTTGAGTTCACGCAAGTCAGCACGAGTCAATCCAATCCCGATAATGTTCGTCACTGGAGAAGGATGTTCTTCGCAATAAGCACGAGCTTCATCAATCTTCTTTTCGTTAAGCAATTTTTCGATATGGTCGATGTGTTCTTTAGGGAAATATTTTTTTCTTCTCAATGCAACAGAGTTATAAAAAATCAAACTTACGCAAGCGATTGAAAGAAGACCAAGTGGATACATTGTAAACCCACCGATAATCCAGTAATCGAGAAGAGTTTTTTCATTAACTTCAGCTACAGCTGGAGTTTCTGAGGCAGGCGCATCTGCTTCGCTTTGCGCTTGAACGCTGAGCATAGAGCCTAGAATTATTGTCAAGAGAATGATTAATTTTTTTAACTTCATTGTGTTTGTAATAAAAGGTTCTGTTATCTTAGCTCAACTACTGGGATAAGATAAAACATGGCTATACTGATATATATTTTAGATTTATTCAAGCGTTTTATTTTAAAAATTAAGAAATTAGTTGCGCTTGTGCAAAGAGACGGATTTTTTCTATGAGTTTAGAAAGACCATTACGTCTGTTAGGGCTGAGCTGGTCGCTGATATGCGATTTTTCAAAACAATTCTCATCAATAGAAAGAACCTCGCTAGGGGTGAGTCCATTATAGAATTCACATACTAAACTTGCCACGCCTTTTGTAATCAAAGAATCGGCGTCAGAAGCAAAATAGCACTTGTCATCTTTGAATTCAGCCACAAGCCACAAGCTCGACATGCATCCTTTGACTAAATTTTCTTCTATTTTCAAATCGTCGCTAAGAGGGACGGATTTTTTGTACTTATCTATTATATACTCAAAGCGTTCTTTTGCATTTGGAAAAAGACTCATTTCTTCGAGAAGATTTTTTGTTCTTTCTTCTGACAAACTCATATGCCGAAAATTTTAATTTTTAAAGAATTTGCTTTTTCGATGAGTTTTGCTTTTTCGAGCATTATCACATTTCCGCTTTCGACTGCCACATTGAAAATTTTACTAAGATATAATTTGTCGAGAGTATGTAATCCTATCACGGGAACATCGAATCTGTAATCTTGATTTGGCTTAACCGTTTTTACAAAGAGCATATCTCTTGCTTCAAAGTAAGAACAGCGTTCGAGCATTTTATCTGTGCCATCAAAAGCTTCCACGCTCAAAACTGTCCCGTTAGATATTACGCAAGACTGCCCAATGTCAAGCCTAGCACACTCGCGAGCGATTTTTAATCCATGTTCTAAAGTTTCATTTTTTATTTCCCAATGCTTTCCAGTCATAAAGCCTGCTGTAGAAAGCTCATCATCTAAAAAAGTGCGGGCGTCTAAAAGATTCACATTGATTTTAGACATCTCATGCGCAATTGCCCCGAAAATAGATTCCGCGTTTTTTTCTTTGAGAGTCATTAATATTGCAAATGCTTTCAAATCGGGCTTGAGCCCGCTGAAAAGTTTTTTCGGCTTAATTTGTCCTGCCATGATAGCGTATTGACTATCATTATTTTTGAGAGTTTTTAATAGAGCGCCAAGTTGACCTATATTTAAAATGGTTCTATCTTTTGCATCGAAAGATTCATAGAGAGCAGGGTTAGTCTCATCTTCAAAAGCAATGAGCTTTACTTTCAAGCCCAAAGATTTAATTTTTTCATGAAGGATTACAGGATATATTCCGCGACCTGCAAGAATAGTGATTGCTTTATCTTTGTTGAAATCCGCGGGTAAAAATTTTGAAAAAATCATTTTAATAGAGATTATATTTTCCGGGTAATTTTATAAATAAACTACTGACTACACGTTCTGCGGAAACATTATTTTCGTTATCGCAATTATAGAGTACAGAATTCTTTAAAATTTTTATATTTTCAAATTGAGAACTTTCTTTCATCAAAGTTAAATCAGAGACGGGCTTTGATGAAACAGACAGCTTATCTGCTTTAGAGTTGATTGTATAACGATTTGCAGTCGCAAAAGTTTTTTTTGTGTTGTCAGATTCTGTTGTCACAATGCCGTCATGAACAAATAGAGAATCTGATTTTTCATCGCATTCAAAGTGCGTATACTTTGCTCGCACAGAATATTCCGCAGTATTTGTGCTTACTATAAATAGAGAAGAAGGTCTAAATTCAGGACAAGAAAAATGAACGCTTCCTTTTTTAATTTTAATAATTGTCACCGATTTGCTTGAATCAAATTCTTGATTTAATTGATAATTTATAGGGAAGGGTTGTTGAACACTCTCGATAAAAATCTCGCTATTTTCATCCACAATTAAAGACACATTGTTAGATAGCACGATTGCGGCAGTTGAATCTTCGTCGCATTTCACATTCAGACAAAAAGCTCTTGCAAGATTGTTTTCACGAGAAGGAATGAAAGAGCGTCCGTCTGCTGTAATATTGACTTTATTCATTGAGGAATGAATGAAAGCATAACCTGTCGAAAGCGTTTCATTTTCGGCAGCGCACACAAAGATAGGGAGAAATAAAAAAATCAAAAATCTCATTTCACTACAAAATTTACTATTTTATTCGGAACATAAATCTCTTTTATAATAGACATATTTGAAATATGCGTGGCAACTTTTTCAACTTGCTTTGCTTTTGCAATTACATCTACAGAAGATTCACTTTGTTCAACTAGCATTTCTCCACGAAGCTTGCCGTTTACCTGTATAGCGATTTTAACAGTATTTGAATGCATTAAAGATTCATCAGCTACAGGCCAAGGGCTATGAGCGATAGATTCTTTATTTCCTAATCTTTCCCAAATTTCTTCGCAGATGTGCGGAGCGAAAGGAGCTAGAATTTTCAAAAATTTAATTGCGCTATCTAAAGAAATTTTTTCGCATTTTTGAATGTGCGAAATCAAAATCATCATTTGAGAAATTGCGGTGTTGAAGCGCAATCCTTCAATGTCGTTGCTTACTTTTTTGATAGTCTCATTCAAGATTTTTAGAGTTTCAGGTGAGTCTTTAAAAGAGGCATCAATTTTAGCGGAAATCTTTGCGTCTCTATCAATAAATTCTTTCCAGAATTTGCGCAAGAAGCGTGATATACCCTCGATTCCGCCCGTGTTCCAAGGCTTTTGGTCTTCGAGAGGTCCTAAAAACATTTCGTACATACGCAAAGCGTCTGCGCCATATTCACTAATGATATCATCGGGATTTACAACATTGCCACGACTCTTGCTCATCTTATAAGAACGTGCGTCAACAACAATACTTTCGTCAGATTTCAAAACAAATGCAGAACCTTTTTTTACAACATCGCTTTCTTCAATCTTCACACTTTCCGCATTAGAAATGTCTTCTAAAGCAGAGATATATTTTCCATCTTTTTTGAATGTGGTAAATTCTGTTTTGCCTAAAATTATTCCTTGATGGAAAAGTTTTTTGAAAGGTTCATCACTGCTTACAATTCCGCAGTCGAACAAGACTTTATGCCAAAAACGAGCATAGAGCAAATGCAATACAGCGTGTTCCGCGCCACCTATATAGAAGTCAGGACATTGCCAATATTTTTCAATTTTTTCGTCTATGAGTGCATTTTGATTTTCGTTATCGCAGTAGCGCAAGTAGTACCAGCAAGAACCTGCCCATTGAGGCATTGTATTTGTTTCACGAGTTGCTTTTACCCAAAATTCGCCTTCAGGTTTTGCGTCTTTTTGAGAAACAGTTTCGCCTGTTTTTACATTGAAATAAATGTTCAACCAGTCGCCACAATTTGCAAGAGGGCTCTCTCCTGTGCCTGATGGTTGATAATTGTCAACAACGGGCAATTCTAGTGGTAATGCGCAATCGGGCAAGGGCAGAGCAAAATATTTTGTTCCATTTGCTTCATAAGAGATTTCGCAATCGGGCATATTTTTTGCAACTTCGCCTGCAGATTTCTTTGCGAGATTATAAGCATTTTCATCAACCCAAACAATAGGGAATGGTTCGCCCCAATAGCGTTGACGAGAAAAAAGCCAGTCACGCAATTTGTAATTTACAGCCAATGTTCCAATATTTTTGCCTTCTAAAAATTTTATGATTTTAGATTTTGCCTCGTCAGAATTAAGACCTGTAAATTCTCCCGAATTTATCATTTTGCCTGTGTCGACAAAAGGCAGAGCTACATCATTATTGTTCTCGTCTTTTTTCTCTATCACACGAATGATAGGCAAATCGAATTTTTTTGCGAAGTCAAAGTCACGCTCGTCATGCGCAGGGACTGCCATGATTGCGCCAGTGCCATAACTCATCAAAACATAGTCTGCAACCCAAATAGGAATTTCAGTATTTGTTAGCGGATTTATCGCGTAGCTACCTGTGAAAACTCCTGATTTATCTTTAGCTAAATCGGTTCTTTCTAAATCACTTTTTTCATTAGTTTTCTTGATATATGTTTTTACAGCTTCGCTTTGCTCCGCAGTTGTGAGCTTGTCAATGAGCGGATGCTCAGGAGCAATCACCATATAAGTTGCGCCGAAAAGCGTGTCAGGGCGTGTTGTAAAAACTCGCAAACTTTCATCAAAATTTTTGATTTTAAAATCAACTTGAGCGCCTTCACTTCTACCAATCCAATTAGCTTGGAGTTTTTTTGTGGATTCAGGCCAATCGACTTTTTCCAAGTCTTTCAAGAGTCTGTCGGCATAAGCTGTGATTTTCAAAACCCATTGTCTTAACTTTTTCTTTTCGACAGGATGTTTGCCAACTTCGCTTTTACCGTCGATAATTTCTTCGTTAGCTAAAACTGTTCCGAGAGCCTCGCACCACCAAACAGGTTTTTCTTCGACATATGCCAAACCTTTTTTGAAGAGACGCAAAAATATCCATTGAGTCCACTTGAAATAATCTCTGTCGGTAGTATTAATTTCTCTATCCCAATCTATCGCAAAGCCTATGCTTTTTATCTGATTGCGGAAATTGTCTATATTGGTTTTTGTTGTAATAGCAGGATGAGTGCCTGTCTTGACAGCATATTGTTCTGCGGGCAAACCAAAAGCGTCCCAGCCCATAGGATGAAGAACATTAAATCCTTTTGCCCATTTGTATCTCGCAAGAATATCCGAAGCTGTGTAGCCCTCAGGATGACCTATATGCAGACCTGCTCCCGAAGGATATGGAAACATATCGAGTATATAATATTTTTCTTTTGAAGCAAAGTTGTCTGCTTTAAAAGTTTTGTTGTCATCCCAAATTTTTTGACGATGTTTTTCTATCTCGTTAAAATTGTATTCTGGTGTGCTGAGAGCCATAAAATTATCTATTGCGTATTGAAATCAAGTGTAAGAGCCAAATCAAGCTCGTCACGAAAGCGGCTACATAAGTGAATGCGGCGGCATTAAGAGTTTCACGCACGCCTTTCATTTCTTCACCTTGTTCTATTGCGCCAAGACCTGCGAGACATGCTTTTGCTCTGTTAGAAGCGTCGAATTCCACAGGTAAAGTCACTAATTGAAAAACTGTAAGAATCAAATAGATTACAATGCCTAAATTGATAGTCATCATGCTATGGAAAAAGAAGAATCCGCCAAACATTACAATAGGTAAAAGATTACAAGCAATATTTGTGATAGGAATAAGAGCCATACGCAACTGCAGAGGAGCATATGCTTGCTTGTCTTGAATCGCGTGACCTGCTTCATGAGCTGCAACTCCGAGGGCGGCAAGACTTGTGCCATGATAAACTTCTTTGCTTAATGCAAGACGCTTATGTTTTGGGTCGTAGTGGTCTGTGAGTTTGCCACCGATTTCGACAATTTCCACATTGTTTATACCAGCAGTTTTCATCACAAGTTCAGCTGCTTGAGCTCCACGAATTCCGCTTTTAGCAAGCTTTTTGCTATTTTTGTCAAAAGCAGAATTGACTCTAAATTGCGCATAGAGTCCAAGAATAATAGGAAATATTAATACAATTAAAATGTTCATTTTTTTTTAAATTAATCGTTTTTGCGATTGCGCATTTTTACATATTCTTGATTTACTGCGCCTTGATAAACTTGTCTTGGTCTGTAAATTTTGCCTTTGGGATTTTGAGCAACTTCTTTCCAGTTTGCTATCCATCCAGGCATTCTGCCTATTGCGAACAAAACAGTGAACATATCAACAGGCAATCCAATTGCTTTAAGAATTATTCCACTATAAAAATCAACATTTGGATAAAGATTACGACTCACAAAATAATCGTCATTGCGAACTTGGTCTTCAAGGCGTCTTGCGATATTGAGAAGAGGGTCTTCTTTTTTCATTGCAGCAAGTACTTTCACTGCGGCTTCGCGTAAGATACTTGCGCGTGGGTCGTAAGTCTTATAGACTCTATGTCCAAAGCCCATCAATTTGCTTTTGCCTGTTTTTGCATTTTCAATAAATTTACTACCAGAACTATCTCCACTTTCAAGTATAGCTTCTAGCATGTTAATCACTTGAACATTTGCGCCTCCGTGCAAAGGACCCCACAATGCGCTGACTCCTGCAGATATAGAAGAAAACAAATTTGCTCCACTACTTGCAACCATTCTGACAGTAGATGTAGAACAGTTTTGTTCGTGGTCTGCATGCAATAACAAAATCAAATCTAAAGCTTTTGTGACATCATCATGAGGATAGTATTCATGATAAGGTTCAGTGAACATCATGTGCAAAAAGTTTTGGCTATAACCTAAGTCGCGTTTGGGATAGATTAAAGGGAGTCCATTTTTCATTCTATAAGCCATAGCAGCAATAGTGCGAACTTTGCTCATGAGAATTGCAGCAGCATCATCAAAATGTTCTAAGTCTTGCTCTCGATTGTTTGTTGCCATGTATGAATAGTAGCAACCCAAAGAATTTAGCAAGGACGACAATATTGCCATTGGGTGTGCTGAATGAGGGAAGCTACCTTGGAAAAAGTGCATCATAGCTTCATGCAAGAAAGCATTGCGCAAAACTTTTTGAGAGAAATTGCTAAGCTCCACGCTAGAAGGCAAGTGCCCATAAATTATGAGATGTGCAGCTTCAATGAATGTTGAATTCTCTGCCATGTCTTCAATGGGAATGCCACGATATGCGAGAAAACCTTTTTCTCCATCGATAAAAGTGATTTTACTTTCGCAAGAGCCTGTATTTGCATAGCCTTCGTCAAAGGTTATATATCCTGTGTCTGAGCGCAAAGAACGAATATCTATTGCTTTGTCTCCAGCAGTGCCTTCGATTATTGGAAGCTGAAACTTTTTATCTCCTATTTCGAGACTGACTTTTTCTGATTTTTTATTTGCCATAATTTTGTTTAATAAATTGAAGAAAATTTGAATATAGTTGCAAGCCTTTTGACTGACTCTTTTCTGGATGAAATTGACAAGCAAAAACATTGCCTTTTTGAATCGCGCTTGTGAATTCTATTTGCCCATATGCGGTTTTGCCGAAAATAATATCATTATCATTCGTGTCGACGTAGTAGCTATGGACGAAATAAAATTGGTCTTCTGAATCGATATCTTTTAATAGAGTTTCATTTTTCTTGAAATCTATATTGTTCCAGCCCATATGCGGAACTTTGTATTCATGCGGGAAATTCATTTTTTTGACAGAGCCTTTGAATACACCAAGACACTCACAATTTCCCTCTTCAGAATATTCAAAGAGAGCTTGGAGTCCTAAGCAAATTCCAAAGAAAGGCTTGTCTTGAGCAATCCAATCTTTGATTACTTTGTCGAAAGAATTTTTCTTAAGCAATTCAATTGCATCAGTGATAGCGCCTTGTCCGGGGAATACAAGAATGTCGGTATCTTTAATTTCACTCGGATTAGAAATGATTCGAGAGTTTGCGCCAACAGCTTGCCATGCGCGCAAGACACTTCGCAGATTTCCCATCTGATAATCTATAATTGCAACATCCATCAATTAGAGTTTTCCTTTAGTTGTGGGCAAGTTGTCTTTTCGACGAGGATTCTTTTCTGCTGCTTGACAAAGAGATTTTGCAAATGCCTTGAATACGGCTTCGCAAATATGATGCGGCTCTGTGCCATACTCCAACTTGATGTGTAGATTTGCGCCTGCTTCATTTGCGAATGCTTGGAAAAATTCTTTGCACAAGCTCACGTTGAAATCACGAACTCTATTGTCGTCAGTAGTGACAACATCATAACAAAGGTAAGGTCTATTAGATAAATCTATTGCGCAACTTACTAAACATTCGTCCATAGGCAAAATAAAAAATCCATATCTATTAATACCTGCTTTGTCGCCTAGAGCCTGCTTTACAGCTTGACCTAACACAATTCCTAAATCTTCCACAGTGTGATGATAATCAATATCAACATCGCCATTTGCAGTGATTTCCAAATCAAAAAGTCCATGCCTAGTAAAGAGTTCAAGCATGTGATTCAAGAAAGCAATTCCTGTATTTATCTTGTATTCGCCACTGCCATCGATGTTGATAGCTAAGGAGATTTTTGTTTCACTAGTATTTCTTGTGATAGTTGCTTTTCTCATTTTTTTAACCAATTTTTGATTTCTTTTTTGAGTACAGACATTTGATTATCCGTACCAATGCTTATTCTTAAAGATGAATTTATTTCTTTGTAAGAGGGGAAATATCTGACAAGGATTTTTTTGCTTTTCAGATAATCAAACAAAGATTTTGCAATCGCGGGGGATTCTTCGTTCTTTTTGTTTTTTGCTTTTACTAAAATAAAATTCGAACTTGATTTATAAAAACTCCAATTTAATTCAGTAAAGAAATTTTCCAAGTTCGTGCGTGTAGCAATTACTTTTGCGAAAAGTTTTTGATAATAGGCTTTGTCTTCCAAAGCGGCTACAGCGGCCGCTTGAGCGAGCACGTCAAGATTGTAGCTGTCACGAACCCTGTCTAAAATAGAGATTAAATTTTCGTTTGCCAAAGCCCAACCTGCGCGCATTCCTGCTAAAGCCCAGCCCTTTGACGATGTTGAGCAAACAATCACATTGTCGAATTTTTTAACTAAAGGCGCGCATGAATATTCGCTAAAAGGCGCATATGCTTCATCTATCAATAAAACGCCTTTGAAGTTTTTTGCGAGAGTTTGTATTTGAGAATACTTTGACGCAAAGCCCATTGGAGCATTTGGGTTTGTCAAAATAAAAAGATTTGCTTTCGACTTACAGATTTTTTCAACAGGCAAAGATAAATCTTTATTGTAATCGAAATATACAATCTTTGAGCCTTGCATTTGAGTCAAGACAGGGTAGAGTGTGTAGCTTGGATTCATTGCTCCCACACTTTTTTTGTTGTCTGAAAAAGCTCGGATTACAAGATTCAAAATGTCGTCAGAGCCATTTCCCGCGATAGCATTTTTTTGTTTCAATCCATAATATTTTGCGACTGCTTCTCTAAGCGGAGTACTTTCAGGATTTGGATACAAACGCAAAATATCTCCATTGCCCAATGCTTTTATAATTGCGCTTTTTACTTTTGGGCTAGGGCTGTAAGGCATTTCGTTCGTGTTTAATTTAATCCACGAACCGCTCTTTGGTTGCTCCCCAGGAGTATATGCTTTTAAAGGCAAAACGCTAGTAGCTAAAAATTTCTCAAAGTTAATCATTTCAAAAAAGTGTTGATAAGAGGAACTGTTTTTGCGCGCATGCCATTTTCAAGACGCACAAAATATGGATCGTCTTTTTTTGATAAATCGAAAGGTTCTTCAGGAAGATTCTCCTCATCTAAGTCGAGCTCATCAATTGGGTCATAAGCGTCGAATGCCATAGAAATTCTACGTGCTTCGTCAATCAAAAGAAGAGCGGGGTTATCGCACTTGAAATCTTTTTTGACATACGCAATCAAATGAGGATGACACATTTTTGTGTATCGTTTAATAATTTCTTCAACTTGAGCATTCTTTAAATCGCTTCTGTTAGAAAGTAGCATGCAGTCGCAAAAATGCGAGAGAGCATCGTAGTATGATGCGACCTTGTCCCCATGTTCCAAGAAAAGTTTACAGTCTATGAATGACCAAATTCTGACTAGGTGAATGACATTTGATTCATTTAAATTTTTCAAAAATTCCAATTCGTCAATCACATTTTGGTTAGAATCTGCGACATAGAAAAGCATGTCTATATTTTCAAGAGCAAGGATTTGTTCTTTTGCATCTTGAGAATCTTTATATTTTAAAATTTTTGCGTAAGGGAATTTTGAAATATTTTTTTCACTTTCTGATTCACATTCAGATTCAGAAATTAAAATTGCAACATGGCTTTCGTCAGACACAGCCATTTCTAAGCAGTTGGCAATTACACCGCGTCTGCCTGAATTTGGCGAACCTAAAAGAATAACAGTATCAATCATATTAAATAGAAAAGTTTGTGCGTGAATTTTGAATTAAAGCAAAATCAAAAAGAACAATCGCAGCCATCGCTTCGACTATTGGAACAGCACGTGGCAGAACACATGGGTCATGACGACCTTTGCCTATGATTTTTGTTTCGTTTAAATTTTTGTCTATGGTAGTTTGTTCTTTTGTGATAGTGGCAGTTGGCTTGAATGCTACTTTGAAATCGATAGTTTGTCCTGAACTAATGCCTCCAAGAATTCCACCAGCATTGTTAGTGCGAGTTTTAACTTTTCCATTTTCTGCATAGAAAGAATCGTTATTGAGCGAACCAAAGAGTCTTGCGCTAGCGAAGCCTGCTCCGATTTCAAAGCCTTTAACAGCGGGAATGCTCATCATAGCTTTTGCAAGTTCCGCGCTTAGTTTGTCGAAAGACGGCTCGCCAAGACCGACCCTTATGCCAGAAATTTTGCAATGAATCACACCGCCCACGCTTTCGCCTTCGGACTTTATCTTCTTGATAAACTCAACCATTTTTTCTGACGTTGCTTTATGCGGGCAACGCATAGGGCTTGATTCCACATCTTCAATAGATGGAATGTTTTCAGCAAAAGGCATTGAAATCGAATGAACGCTTTCTACCCAAGCGCGAATTTCAACAGAATCTCCAAGGCACTTTTTTGCGATAGAACCTGCAATTACTCTAGCGATAGTTTCACGAGCTGAAGAGCGTCCTCCACCACGAGGGTCACGGAATCCGAACTTTGCATCGTAGGTATAATCTGCATGAGAGGGTCTGTACTTGTCAGCAAAATCATTATAGTCGTCAGAGTGCTGGTCGAGATTTTCAACAACAACAGCAATTGGTGTCCCTAAAGTTTTTCCTTTATAGACGCCTGAAAGAATTTTACATGCATCATTTTCTGCGCGGGGAGTTGTCATTGCGCTTTGTCCAGGTTTGCGTCTTGCTAAATCTTTTTGAATGATAGATTCATCAAGTTCTATGTTCGGCAAACAGCCATCGACAACACAGCCAATCGCTGCGCCATGACTTTCGCCAAAGCTCATTGTTCTGAACAGTCTTCCGTATAGATTTCCCATTCTTTTAATGATTCAAAAAATGGGCTCACGAAGCAAGAAAAAAGACTACTTTTTAGGAACTAATTTAATCACGCAAATTTCGGGATTGTAAGGGAATCTTGCAGGTATCATTGCGGTGCCTACGCCGTTTGTTGTGAAGACATATTTGTTGTCGTATTCATGGAGTCCGAGCGCGAATTTTTGTCCATATTCTGAAGGCACAATTAAGAAGCCTAAAAAAGGCAATTTTACTTGTCCTCCGTGAGTGTGACCTGAAAGCATTATTGCGAATTTTTTCGGCGCATCAACTACAGCGTCAGGAGAGTGCGAGAGGGCAATGCAAGGCGCGTTCTCGGGAATCCCACGAAAGGTCGCGTTGTTGTCAATAAAACGAGTCGTGTAATCAGCAAAAAATGCTACCCAAAAAGATCCGTATTCAGTGTTGATTTTTAGATTTCTATTTTCCAAAAAAATCAAGCCAGAAGACTTAAATGCGTTTTGGATTTTTGTTTTGCCAAAGTACCAATCATGATTTCCATAAACACAATAAATCCCATATTTTGATTTTAGTTTTTTGAAAACAGCAGCAACATCGTCAACTTTTAATGAGCTAGAAACTTTGCCACGCAACATGTCTCCCCCATAAAAAATGATGTCAGGATTTTGCGCATTTATTGTTTCTATTACTTTTTCTAAGCGTTCGAGCTTTCCAAAAAATCCATCTGTATGAGTGTCCGAAAAAAACACGATTTTTAATTTTGACAATTCCTCATTCCAAAAAGGCACTTCAAATTCATATTCATTCACATCGAGTCTGTTTGGAATCACAAAGCAAATGTAGTACAAAAATGCGAGTCCAAAGAGAATTAAGAATAGGGAAAATTTAAAAAGTTTTTTTAACATACACGTTTTTTTAAGACATATATGTTTTGTTGAAAAATCAATATTTAAAAGTTAAATATGCGGAAATTGTGCGTGGATACGGACGTACTCCGGGGATTTCTTGAAAGCCAGTGTTGTAAAGATTAGAAACTGCAATTGCACAAGAAAAATACTTACAAAAACTAGGGCTATATTCTAGCTTGATTTCAGACATCACAGGATTGCGTGTGCTTGTTCGCAAATTATTTTCGACTTGATGAATATACGCATTTTTCCAAATAAAAGCAAAGTCGTCTAAGAAGTCCCATTGCATCGAAAAAAGAATTTTGTTGTCGGCATAATCTCCATAATAAAAACTTGTCGTGCCAGCAGGGTAGTCTATGGATTTATTCATATAGGCATAGCCTAAAGAAAATTTTAAATCCGCTTCTTTTATTACATATTCAAATTCAATTTCAAAACCAAATACGTCACCTTGCAATTCTTGAGCTATACGCAGAGAGGGTGATGTGGCATCAAAAATCCAGTCATAAATATCTCTATCTTGTCTGAAATAAAAACGAGGTTTTACAGTTAAATCATCATAAGCAAATTCACTCTGGATTTCATAATTTCTGTTTACTTGTCTGCCTAAATCTGGATTGCCACCCCAAGGACCTCCTGTTCTAGAGCCAATTGCAGTGTACGAAGGCAACGCGCTAGACTCGCTATAACTTATAGCATAGAACTGTTTTATTTTGTTGTTGGAATTTTCATATTCAATTTTTGCAACAGGATTTAATCTGTTAGAGTATCTATTGGAAATGTCAAAATTTGCTCCCGCTTTGAAGGCGATTTTTGAATCTCCATCTAGAGGAAGTTCATATGTGGGCAACATAGACATCTTGACAAATGTACGTGAATATTTTCCGCCTTGATATGGAGGATTTACAAATAGCGCAGTGCTATCAATGTTGTCTTGGCTGAAAATAATTTTCCAAGTAGCGAAAAGATTTTCTATACCAGTCTTTCCAGAAATGCTTGCTTGATAAACTTCACTTTCATGAAGAGCTTGATAAATATTTGGATTCATTCTGTAGTCATCCTTGTTGCGCCTGTAGTAAGCGGAAAAAGCAATGTCGTTGTAGTCGTTTATTTGAGCCGATGAATCGAACAAAAACAAAGTTGTTTGCAATGCTTCGCTCTCAGGCATGACAATTGTTGCGGGATAATACATGTTGTCCCATTCATAATCTTTCGATTGATATCCTGCGAAAAGATTTGCTTTTACTTTGCCATATTCGCCAAAAATTCTGCCAGCATAACGCTCTAAAAGATGACTGCTATTTTCAAAAGGACCTGAAGCTTCGGAACGATTAAATGTAAAGTCTGCGCCAAGTTTTTTTGATTCTTCATTTATAGCATTTTTGGCTACATATGCTTCTTGAAATAAAAGTCCGTAAGAGCCTATCCCAGCAGAAAGAATAGCAGTGTCTTCTAAATCTTTGAAATCCCATTTTGCGGATGCGCTTGTGGAATTGAAACCTTGCATAGCATTTTCTGTGCCACTTAAAATGTTTGTTTTTTCCAGCATTATAGCGGGTACAGGAAAGTCCGCAAGATAATGTCCTGTTTGCGGGTCATAGATATTCGCATTGCCAATCATGACTCCGCTATTTTCAAACATCGAACCTTTGAAAGAAATATCGCTTTGCATTTCAGAACGCTTGCTTACATTTGCCTCAAGATTTTTTGATATGTCTAAGACGGGTGAGAATGTGAAAAAATCTTTTTTCTCAAGAGTAAAGTTTGGTTTTTGCGCCAAGACAGGGAGCGAGTCTAGCTCAGTTGTTGGCGTTTGCGCGTTTAATATGTTAGCGAATAAAAATAATAATATTAGTTTTTTCATTGTTAGGGAAAAGAATCTAAAAAATATATGTTAAGTCAAATCAAAAATCACTTAACATATAATTTTATTGCTATCTGCTTAATAGAGATGAAAATATTTTTTTATGAACAAAGCAGAGCAAATCTTGAAAATTTTAATTTCATCACCAAAGGATGAATATGTTTCAGGCGAAGCTTTGTCTGCCTCTCTGAATATAAGCAGAGTAGCAGTTTGGGAGAATATTGAAAAACTTAAAAAGCAAGGCTTTTTTATTCATGCTTTGCGTAAAAAGGGTTATCAGATTTCAAAACTACCTGAACAATTTTCCGAGTTTTTTCTAAAGATTTTACTTAACAATTTTGAATGCAAAGTTTTCTCTTATGAGTCTTTAGACAGCACAAATACTCAAGCATTAAGACTCCTTTCAGACGGTACAGAACCAGTGTTTGCAGTTGTCTCAAAAAGCCAAAGCAAGGGCAGAGCAGTTCGTGGCAAAGAATGGAAAAGCGCTGAAGGCGCATTATTACTAAGTTTAGTTTGCGAATCAAAAACCAAGAACGCAAAATTTACTCCTGAAAAATTGGCAAAGAAAATTTCTTTAATTTTGAAAAAAGATTTTGATATTATTACTTTGCAAAAAGAAAACACACTATTTTATAAATCAAAGAAAATTTGTGGTGTTTTATGTGAGACTTTTGGTGAACTAAATTACAAAACAAAATTCATTTTTGGCATAGGTGTCGATTTAGAAAAAATCGGCGCAACTTCTAAAATCAACGAGATTGCAGCTAAAGTGGTTTCTGGAATTTTATCAGACAAAAATTTCTTCTGACAATTCAGGAATTATAATTTGAGTTTTTGGAGAGGCGTCAATAATTTCGTCGAAAAACCATTCGCGCGAGTTTTCACTGCCATGAGTCAAAATTACGCAACGAGCTTCTGTTTTCAAAATAAAATCCAAAATTTCACTTCTATCCGCATGAGAGCTTAAATCGAATTTATCAATTTTACATTGAATTTTTGCTGTGTAAATTAAGTCTCTGAAATCGAAGCTATCGCCTGTTTGAGTGGTTAGGAGCTTGCCTCCGGGGGTTTCGCTATCGCAATAGCCAACGAAAAATATAGCGTTTGATTTATGTTCTGCAAGTGCCGCTGCCGCTGCATAGCTGGGGGTTTTTTCCACAAGCATTCCACTTCCTAAAATATAAATCCCCTTTTCTTCAAAATCCACAGCAGGCTCAATTTTCATCTTGAGTGGCTTTACGCCTTCCATTGCTTGCTTAGCGAATGCGTAGTGATGACTCTTTTTACTTAACTCTATCATCAACTCGCCAATGTCGACGCCAAGTCCAGACGCATAGATAGGTGTTTGTGCAGAGATGTGTCCTGCTTTCATTGCGTCTTTAATTATCACAAGAATTTCTTGCATTCTGCCAAGAGCAAAAGCGGGAATCAAAACATTGCCGCCATCTTTAATGGTGTTTGCGACGCTTTTTACAAAACGCTCGATTTCGTTTTCATAGGTTGAGTTTGCGGGTCTATCGTAAGAGCCACGAGTGGTTTCGACAATTAGCGTATCGATTTTCGTGTCAGGGGGATTTGCGCCTTTCAAAATTCCTGTTGAATGAAAACTCATGTCTCCTGAAAAAAGAATTTTACGCTTGTTATATTCAAGCATTACAGACGATGCTCCTGGGATGTGTCCTGCGCCCCAAAAGCTGATAGTAAGATATTCGCCTTTAGATTCAATAGTGCGCTCTCGCATATTTTGCATAGGAATAATTCGTGAACGAACTTCATCAATATCTTCGTAAGCGTAGAGAGGATACTCTTTGATGCCCAATTCTTCACGTTGTCTTTGCATGACTGCGCGCGAGTTGCGTAGCATTCTTAGCATTAGTTCAGAGCCTATGTGATTCGTGAGAATGAGCGCGTGAGGCTGTTGTTTTGCAAGCAAGGGTAGAGCAGCGCAGTGGTCAAGATGGGCATGCGTAATGCAGATAAAGTCGAGCGTGTCGTTGCCGATTTTCGACAAATCAGGCAGGGCATCCAAACCTGTTTTTTTCGGATGCATACCGCAATCAATGAGTCCTAAAAATGGACCAATTTTGACTAGATGGGCAGAAGCACCAATGTCTTTATCTGTGTTTAAATCGCAGTAATTCATTTTATCCACCAGCCACGAGCCGTATGATTTCGAGTTTGTCATTATCTTGCAAAATGGTTGTGGCGAAATCTGCGCTCTGAACAACAGAGCCATTTAATTCGACTAAACATCTTTTTGGATTTTGATTTATAGATACCAAAAAATTAAAGATGCTAATATTAGAATCAATATTAATTTTTTTTGAATTTGCGCTAATGTCAATCATTATAGACTTCCTGAAAGTGTGGAATCAAAATCTTTCCAAACAGTGTCATAGCCGAGAGATTTTATCAATAAAGAAAATTCTTTAGCGGAACGTTTGTCGTCAATTTCAAATTGCTCACCACTTTTTGTTGGATGCGCATAGCCCCCAGGTTTAGTGGAACTTTCCGCGCTCATTTGAGTTGCGCCAATTGCGATGAGTCCGGCTCTGAGCTTGGGGTTTTCTCGTGTTGAAATAGTGATAGTGATATAATTAAAGAGCATACGCAAAGCGCAAATTATCTGAGTAATTTCTTTGTCAGAAGGTAAAGCATTTTCTTTAATTTCAAAACTGCCAGCGTAAGGACGCATTCTAGGTAGGCTAATTCCTATCTTTGATTTCCACGCATGCTTATAGAGAAATTTTGCATGGAGAGCACAAGATAAAATTTCAAAACGCCAATCGTTTAATCCCAATAATGGACCTAACCCAATTTTGCGCATTCCCGCTTTTGCTCCACGCTCTGCGGCTCCTAGCCTCCATTCAAAGTCACTTTTGGGCCCGCTTGGATGCAATTCAGGATAAATATTTTTATCATAAGTTTCTTGAAAAACTGTCAATCCTTCGCATCCATTTTCAACATAAAGACTATAGTCTTCAACGCTAGAAGGCGCGATTTCCACAGACACAGAAGGGAAAATTTTATGAGCAATTGCAACTGCTTTAGATAAATAAGTTGTCCCTGTAAGCTTGGGATGTTCAGACGATACAAGCAGACAATTTCTAAATCCCAAATCATGTAAAGCTAAACACTCTTCTAAGATTTCAGCATCATTGAGAGTGCGTCTTTCAAAATCATGACGCATAGCAAATCCGCAGTATTTGCAGTTGTTCACGCAGTTGTTCGAGACATAAAGAGGCGCGAACAAATTTATAGTTTTTCCGAAATATTTTGTTGTGATAAAATGAGAAATTTGCGCAAGCTCTTCAAGATATTCAAGAGCCATAGGCGACAACAAAATTGCAAAATCTTCAATGCTTTTTGCGCAACCTTGAGCAATTATTCTTTCAACATCCGCACTAGACGCGTTGAATGAAAGCAGAGATAATTCTTTTGCGAAAGATGAATTAAATTCTTTGAAAAAAGAACTCATTTAGTCGTCTAAAAATGCGGTGAGCGGGCTTGTCGCCGACGCTTTGAAAGATATACTTCCTATAGAAGCTTTGTTTAGATATGCCAATCTTCCCGCTTGAACAGCCAATGCAAACGCCTTTGCCATAGCAACAGGGTCTTTTGCAATAGCAACCGCAGTGTTGATAAGAACTGCGTCTGCGCCAAGTTCCATTGCTTTAGACGCGTGTGAAGGTAAGCCTATTCCAGCATCAACAACAACAGGCACTCTTGCTTGTTCAATCATTATAGAAATTAACGTGGATGTTTCCACTCCAAGATTTGTGCCTATTGGGGCCCCGAGAGGCATTACCGCTACAACTCCAACATCTTGCAATCTGAGCGCAAGGGCAGGGTCGGCGTTAATGTATGCCATGACTTTGAAGCCTTCTTTTGCCAAGATTTCTGTGGCTTTCAAAGTTTCTATTGGGTCAGGCAAAAGATAATTATTTTCAGGATGAATTTCGAGTTTTACGAAATCAGAAAGTCCTGCAGCTCTACCTAATCTTGCAATACGCACAGCTTGTTCAGCGTTCATTGCGCCACTTGTGTTAGGCAAAATCAAATATTTTTCACTATCTAGATAATCTAAAATATCAGCGTTAGAATCTTCTTTAGTAAGGTCGGCTCTTTTGAGCGCGACAGTCGCAATAGAAGCTCCGCTTTCTTGCAAAGCTTGTTGCATTACTTGCCCAGAAGAAAATTTACCTGTGCCAAGAAAAAGTCTTGAAGGGAATTCTCTATCTGCAATTAGTAATCTATCATTCATCATTTTCGGCGTGCTCTATAGCTAGTGTGAAGTATTTTAAAAGTTCAGGGTCTGCTTTTAATTTGAGTTTTTTATACTCTTCAAATAAAGCTTCGGGCGCGCGACCACGAAGCTCGTAAATTTCTTTAAATTTCAAATCCAACAAAGCTCTTGCTCCTGCCACGTTCATGTTTCTGACTTGCATGAACGGACTTGCAAGAGCTATGTAATCGGTCTTTTTCTTTTTAGTTTTTGGTTCAGGCATTTACTTAGCCAATAGTGCTTCTACTTCTTTTGCGCGAGAATCTGTCGCAAAATTCTTGAGAGCATCAGCAACGATTTTCTTAGCTTGTTCGTTTGTGTAAATCAATTCATTGCCTTTACCCAATGCTCCTAAGAAAAATAAATCTGCACGATTATTCTTTTCCGCAAATTGAATTAACATCAAGCGAGGTTGAGGATTCAATTCTGTTGCTTCTAATTGCTTTTTGAATTCATCTAAAATTGTAGGCATATTTGCAAGCATTGCTAATTCAACTAGATCATTGAAAGCGAGAGTGTCACCAAGGGATATAGCTGTTTTAATACCTTTTATAGCATCAGGCAAACCGCCTGTACGATAGTCAACAAGAGCCTTGCCACGCAATGCCACTGTGTTTTTTGGATTTGCAGCCAAGACTTCTTTATAAGCTTTCATCGCAGGCAACCAAGCAGAATTTAATATCATGCCCCTTGCTGGGAGAATCAAAGCATCACCAGCCCACAATTCTTGATTTTGCATATAGAGACTCAATTGAGTATTCAAAGCATCTGCATTTGCACTTTTCAAAGCTTCGACATAATCAAGATTAGCAATGATTTCTTTAGCTAATGCAATGTCTTTGGTTTCTGCAGCCAAAGCGTAAATCAAAATCAAGTTGGCAGTTTCTACATCTGTTTTTGCGCGTGGCTTTAAAGAGCCTAGCAATGCTTGAAATTCATTATGCTTTTTTGCGATAAGATATGCGCTTGCCAAAGATTTCAAAGAAATCAAATCGCCAGCTTCAAAAGCTTTTTTATAAAGTTCAATAGCTTCGTCATACTTTTGTTCTATCAAAACCATTGAGCCCAAAGAGCGTACAGCTGCGACATTATCAGGAGCTGCAACCAAATGTTTTTCGAGAAGAGCTTTTGCTTTGTCGAAATTTTGAGTCGAAATATAAGACATAATTACAGGAAACAACTCGATATCTTGGTATGACGCAAAGTTTGCTTCGTAGTCTTCTATGAGTTTCACATTAGCTTGTATGTCCGCATAAATAGTGGGCGCGTCAAACTTTTTGTAGTCAGAAAACGATGCTCTATCATTTAGTAATTTAGGAGTCGCAGTTTCTTGCGCAAAAGAAAAATTTGCCATCAAGAAAATAGACACAAGTATTAAGTATAATTTTTTCATTTATATGCCTTTATGGATTTTTTTAAAGAATTGAAATAGACCTAAGTTCACAAGATTGCATTCTATCTTACGTTTCGCAAGCCATTTTTTTGGTAAAAGAGACAAACTGCCACCAGTGAAAATAGTTTTCTTGTTAATTTTTTCGGATTTAAAATGTAAATCTGAAAAGTCTGCAATAATGCCGTCTATCAAACGACAAAAACCTTTGATGCAACCAACTCCCATAGCTTCTTGAGTGTCTTTGCCCACAACGATATCGTAGTCGACATCAAGAGGGTTTATCGAAGGCAATAAAGCAGTGCGCTCGTGCAAATAAAGAGTGAATGCATGCAATCCGGGGGCGATTGCTCCACCTGCGTATTGATTTTTTGCATCGACTAAATCAATAGTAAGAGCAGTACCCATGTCTATTACTATGTATGGAGGCTTGAAAAACAAACTTGCTCCAATAGCGGCTGCGAGTCTATCGCCTCCACATTGTTTAGGTTTTTTTAAATCTATTTTGATTGGGCAATTTTTGTAATTAAGCTCATAGTTTGGGAGTTTTATTTTAGACAAAACTTTCTCTTTAAAAATTTTACTTTCTTTGGGAACTACAGAACACCAAGCAATGCCGTCTATATTTTTAAATTTTTTTAATGAGCTTGAGAAAGTTTTAGAGAAATTATGTGTTTTAAAGTCCACAGATTTTTCAATGCGCTTGTCATTGATTACAGAGCAGTGGACTCTTGTGTTGCCCATATCTATGCAAAGAATTTTCATGATAATGTTGCTTCTCCTGAATTGATTTGTGCAAGGCTTGAATCTTTTTGTTGAATTGTCAATTGAGCATTTTCATCTATTCCTAATGCTTTGCCAGAAATCTTTTCTCCATTATTTGTGGCTGAAATTTCTTTATTAAACAAGAAATCATATTTCGCAAAATTTTTAATATCGTCTACAAATTTATTTTCCATTATGGATTCATATGTTTCCGAAAGAGCTTTTGAGCAAATTTCTAAAATTTTCGCATAAGAGCAATCGTAGAATTCATCAATGAAAGCGGGCGAGGTTTTAGTCGCTGGCATAGAATCGATTTTTTTGAAATTCACTCCGAGACCCGCAACAAGAAGGCGTTTATTTTTGAAAATCTGACACTCGCAAAGAATACCTGCAAGTTTGCGAGAATCATAGTAAATATCGTTTGGCCACTTGATAGAAATTTTTTCGTTATGCAAAAAATTGCAAAGTTTCACGCCTGCAACTAAGCTGAAAAATTGCAATTTAAAATCAGAATTTATTTCAGAAGCAAAGCTAATAAAAATAGATTTGTCTTTTTGTCCATGCCAAACCCTATCGAATCTGCCTCTGCCTTTTGTTTGTGTTTTTGCGACAACAACCAAAGGGTCGTTTTCGTTTTTTAACAATTCAAAAGCAGTATCATTTGTGGATGATAAAGATTCAAAAAAATATGTTTTATAATTTATCAAAGTTCAAAAGCGTCGTCAGGACGCATGTCTTTTTGATTCATTGAATCTTGATTTTTTGCTTCTTTTGAGGAAGGAGAAGAATCTTTTTTATTATCGGAATTCAGAACGATTTCTTTTTTATTTGCACTGTACAAAGAGGATTTTTGGAGAAGTTCTTTTGCCGTTGCTAAATCTTTTTTAGACATTCTTTTTGTGATATCTTTAAGTTGGTCTTCAGCTTCTGAAATTTCTTTAGATGCCAAGCTAAAGTAGTAATATGCTTTCGACATATCGCGCTTTGTGCCTATGCAATTCACGTAGCAAGCTGCAAGATTATACTGTGCTACGCAATGACCTTTATCTGCGGCTTTAGTGAAATATTCAAGAGCTTTTTCTTCGTTATTTTCGATATTTGTAGCTTTCAAGTAGCAAGCAGCGAGATTGTATTGCGCATCGATATTGCCTTTATCTGCGGCTTTTTGATACCAAGAAATAGCTTTATTTAAATCTTTTTCAACCATTACGCCATTGAAATAATAATCGCCTAAAGTTGTTTGAGCGTCGACATCTCCTTCATTTGCGCGCTTCAAAATATTTTCTACACCCATACTGAACATGCTTGCGCTTTTTTCCGACTTTTGAGCAAGAGAGAAATTTGCAATAAATAATAGAAGCAATATGGATAGATAAAATTTCATAAACTATAAAAAAAGATAGTAATTTTTGATTTCAATAAAAATTTTAGTGAATAGAAAAATTAAAAAAATGTCAATCATGCTAGTGTTGTTTTTTTGGATCTGCAATGTCGCGCAAGACGTCGCCTAGCACGCTGAATGCGAGTACCGCAGCGAATATTGCAGCACCTGGAATTAGCATCCACCAAAATCCCAACATCAAAACTTTGGAATCATTTTGCGCTTGAGCTAACATCAATCCCCATGAAGCGGAAGGCTCTTGAATTCCGAGTCCAAGAAAAGAGAGAGCCGCTTCGCCTAGGATATATGCGGGAATAGAGAGCATTGCGCTTACAATTAAATAGCTCAACATATTAGGAAGAAAATGTTTTATAATGATTTTGAAAGGACTTTGTCCCATACTTTCTGCCGCTTGAACAAATTGTCTTTTTGAAAGAGAAAGCGACATCCCACGAATCACACGTGCCGCTCCCGCCCAGCCAAGAGCGGAAAGAATTATGATTATCATTGCATACATTTGTTCGCTCGTAAAGTGAGACGCTAAGGCGCTTCGCATTGCAAGAAGCAAATATAAACTTGGCACTGCCATCAAAAATTCCACAAAACGCATCGCCACAAAATCGAATGCTCCGCCGAAATATCCCGATAGTCCGCCGACTAAAAATCCCAATACAAGAGTGATTGCAATGCCGATGAATCCTATGCTCAAAGAAATCCTTGCGCCATATAATAAACGTGTGAAGACACATCTACCTGTTGAATCCGTGCCTAGCAAAAAGACTCTTGCATCTTTGTCTGATGTTCCGAACAAGTGTAAATTAGTAGGAAAAATTCCCCATAAATTATATTCATTATTTCTTGCAAAAAATTCTATGCGCGCACTTTTTGTTTGAGTGTATTCGATTGCGCTTGCGTCTGCTTTTTCAGATTGCATCGCATACAAATTTCCATTTTGAAAAATGATTTTTGTGGGTGGCGAAAAGGCCTTGTCGAGATTCTGGGCTTCAGGCGCATAAGGTGATAAAAACTGGGCAAATAAGGCGCATAAATACATTATCAATAAGGCGAAAAATGCGCAAAATCCCTTTGGGCTTTTAAGGAGAGGTTTTAAAAATTTTTGTGTGAAAAATATAAATGCCCAAATGAGCGCAATTAAAATCAGAGACACAAAAAGTATCAGAATCAAAATCAAAAAATATAGAAAAATTGTTTTTGCATGCGCGAAAAAGTTTGGCGCATATTCAGCAATAAGAGTAGTTGCTGTGAAAATCAAAACGCAAATAAGAAAAATTATTGATAGATTTTTATATGGAACTTTTTCATTTTCTAAACGAATGCGCGGATCGCTTATCGCAAGCAAAATATCTGCAACAAGTTGTCCTATCACAAGCAAAACACAGCCAATCACAACGCCTGCCATAACCACAAATTGGTCTTGCTTTACAATCGCAGAGTAGAGCAATTGACCAAGACCAGGGTAGTTCATTACATTTTCAATTAGCAATGCGCCTGACAAAATTCCGCTCAAAGCAAATCCGAATGAAGTGATGAGTGGATTGATTGCGTTTTTCAAAATATGTTTTAACGCAATAGCATTTTCGCTCAAGCCTTTGGCTCTTGCGGTCGTGACGAATTCTTGATTTGAGTAATCTAAAAAATTGCTTCGCATCACTCTCATAAGAGATGCGATTCCGCCCAAAGACAAAACGATTGTGGGCAAAAATAAATGTTTTAAAAAGTCCCAAAATTTTTCTGGAGCAGATAAAAAATCATATTCAATAGAAGTCTGTCCGCCTGTCGGGAAAAGCCCTGTGGTGGCTGCAAAAAGAACAGCAAGAAGTGCTAAGAAAAAATATGGAATACTTAATGAGGCATATGCAAAGAGTCCTGAAATTTTGTCGAACCAAGAATTCTTTTTCATCGCGGCTAAGGCTCCGAGCGGGATAGCGACTAAGTATGTGAGAAAGAGTGTAGAAAATGCCAATGCTAAAGTTGCGGGAATTCGCTGTGAAAGCAAGCTAGATACAGGAATTTTATAACCCCAAGAAAATCCAAAATCAGGAGATCCAAAATAAATTAGCGGGAATTTTTGCGCAGAAACTTCGTCTAATAAAAGATTTGTTTTGATAGGTGATACGCTATTTAACCAGCGTCCATATTGAACAAACCAAGGCTTGTCCAAACCAAGACGTATTTCTTCTTGCTTAACAATTTCGGGGCTTATGTCTTTAGAATTTCTTGCTTCGCTCAGGAAATCTCCAGGGGATAAATACATCAATAAAAACACAAGCGCACTTACTCCGATTAGCATCGGAATAATAGAGAGTATGCGTCTTAGAATGTATTTAATCATTTTTATAAAGCTCTTCAAGATTCCATAAAATAGAATTGATAGGCGGCACTTTTATATTTTTCCAATGCGATTTTACACCTGAATAAGTGTATGGAACTGTTAAGAAAATTAGAGGCACTTCTTCAGCAAAAATATCTTGAATTGCGTCAACAGTTTTTTTGCGATCTGCGTAATCTAGTTGAGTTTCTTGTAAATCCATAAGAGCGTCAACTTGGCTCTCCCACTCGGTTTGCGGAGTGACTTGACGTGGATTCCACATATGCAAAAATCCGTCTGAACGATAAATTGCTTTGCCTCCTGAAGGATCTCCACCTCCTGTTAAGCCCATCATGATTGATTCATAATCAAAAGAGTCATTTACTTTCGTCACAAGAGCGGAAAAATCTAAAGCGGTAAGTTTTACTTTTATCCCTATTTCTTTGAGATTTTCAACAATGGTAGTTGCAGTGTTCATCGCAGATAAAGAGCCTTCGGAAATCATTATAGAAAATTCAACTTCATTGCCATGTTTGTCGAGGAGTTGATTTTTTTTATTAAAAGTAAATCCTGAATCTTTCAAAAGTTGTTTGGATTTTTCAGGATTAAAGTCGTATTTTTTAACGCCCTCGTGATACCATTTTTTGTTTGCCTGACTAATAATAGAATTGATTTTTGCAGCTCTTCCAAAAAAAGAGCCGTCTATTAATCCTTGTCGATTTATAGCGTACATTATTGCTTGACGGAAATTTTTATCTGTAAACCACTCTAGCTTGTAAGGTTTGATATATGGCTGATTTTGCGCATCCAATCTATTATTTTGATTGAAGAAAAGAAATTGAATTCCTGTGTCAGGGCCACGTTCTATGACATTGAAATCATATGTTTCTTGATATTTTTTTATCCAAGTATAATCGTTCGCGCTGATTAGAGCAGCATCGCTTTGTCCTGTAGCAAAAAGAACTGCGGCAGTGTTTGTGTCTGCAACAAATTTGAAAATTAAAAAATCTATATAAGGTAGCCTTTGATTTTCTTTATCAGCTTTCCAGTAATGAGGATTGGGAGAAAGAACTAATCTTTCTCCTGGACGATAAGAAAAAATTTGAAATGGGCCTAAACTTAAAATTTCTGAAGGATTATTTATTGCGGTTTCTGTAGACCATTGTTGATGCAAAGTGCCGTCTAAAAAACTTGGATATAGCTTATGTTTTGGCAAAATTTCCAAATAAGAAATATCATTTATAAAAGGCGCATAGACAGTTTTTGTTTTGAATTCAACAGTGTGAGAATCTATTTTTCTGTAAGATATAGGTTCGCCGCCAATCGTGTATTGACCTGCGCTACGAGAAGGATAACGCAAGATTGGCTTGCCTGTAGTTTTATCATTTACAACATTTCCATCTGCATCAAGAAGAGGCGCAAAAATTGTGTCGAAAGTAAAAATCACATCGTCTGCAGTGAAAGGTTCTCCGTCGCTAAATTTGACTCCTTTACGCAAATTAAAAATATAAGTTTTATTGTCTTCTTGAACTTCCCAAGAAGTTGCAAGGGCAGGGACATGCTCTTGAGTGATAGGATTAAATTCAACAAGAGCTCCTGTTGTCCATGCAGAAGCAGTTGATGAATTAAGGTCTGTAATTATCAGTGGATTAAATGTGCGTGGTTCTCCTGCAAGAGTGATAACAAACACTCCGCCATACTTGCCAACTTCACAATCACTAATTGCGACATTTTCTGGTAATTCAAATTGATTACGTTTTACTTCTATAGCTTTTTCGCACGAAGCTAAAAATAAAAGCAAAAGGGCTAAGCTACTCTTAATTGTCTTTATCATTGAGAGTGTAGTCTGGAAGTAAATCAACTTTATTCAAAGACCAATTAGGCAGTAAATCAGGTTTTGGTTTTGTCAAATTTCCATAATCTATATATGGAGCGAGTCTATCAAATTCATAATCGTAGCCGACAGGTTCTTCTTTCACGATAGCATCTTCAAGATTATTATTGCTATTTTCTTCCGATTTTTGTTTGAGCTCTTCTATGCGTTTTTGACGTTCGCGTGCACGATATTCCTCATCTTCTTTACGCTCTTTTTCTTCGCGTATGCGTTCATTGCGTTCTTTGATTTTCAGTAATCTATTGCCGACAATCATTGCGATTTCAAAAAACAAAATCAATGGTACCGCAAGAATTATTTGAGTGAATCCGTCTGGAGGAGTAATTACTGCGGCAACTACAAAGATAACCACAATCCCGTGTGCTCGGTACTTTTTGATAGTCTCAACATTCACAACTCCTATGTAAATTAGAATCACTAATAAGAGAGGCAATTCAAAACATAGGCCTGTGCCAAATATAAGAAAGCAAACCATCTCATAGTAGCTTTGAGCGTCAACTAGCATGGTTTGTTGCAATATGTCTGTTGCGATGACTGTTGAAAAATACATTCCAGCAGGTAGCATGACAAAGTATGCTAAGGCGGCTCCCGCAAAGAAAAGAAGAAAAGCTGTCAATGCTCCTGGAATTAGGATTCGTTTTTCTTCTGGCTTTAACGCAGGAGAAATGAATGAGGCTATGAAGAACATCATTATAGGTAGCGCAGTAAGGAAGCTTCCTACAATGACTATATAAATCATCATTAAAACAGGGCTGATAAAACTGGTCGCTCGAATTTCAAGAGCATGACCTAAATATTTTTCGGCAACATGCAAAGGCGCAACAAGAAGAGCGATTAAATCTTTGATAAAAAAAGACCAAATAACTGCGGAAATCACCATAGTGATAGCGCATTTAAATATGACGACACGCATCTCTTCTAGATGATCTAGAAAATGCATCTCGTCATGATTTTTTGGTTCTTTCTTTTTCAGAAAGTTCATACTCTCAATTGATATTTTTTAGAAATTTCTGTGCAAATGCCATCGAAAATTTTTGCGATATCTTCCGATTGCAAAGTTTTTTCCGACGAGCGAAATGTGATTGAGAGCGCAATACTTTTAGTATTTTCCTGCAATCCTTTACCTTGATAGACATCAAAAATTTCAACTTGTTCAACTTCGCAAACACCTTTTGCTTTTGCTTGAGAAATTTTTTCTAACTCAAAGCTAATTGATTCAGCAGAAGCGTCTGCGGGCACAATCAATGCTAAGTCGCGAACAGAAGCAGGGAACATGCTGAATTGTTTGAATTTTTCTATTCCTTTTTTGCGATTGCAAACATCAGGTTTTAAAATCAATTCGCCAGCGAAGACAACTCCATCGATTTCTGCATCACGCAAAACACTAAGAGATATGGCTCCACAATTAAAAGAGTATCCTTCTCGAGTCGTTATACCGCCTGTTGCGGAAAAATCTTTTTGCCAAAAATCATCTTCTAAAGAATTAAAAGAATATTTTTGAATGCCGAGAATATTTAGCAAATCACAAATGATTTTCTTTGCGCTAAAAAAGTCAGGCATTTCGTGATTTTTCCAAAGACGCTTTTTTCTGAATGCGGGAATCACAAAAGCAACGCTCATCAATTCAGCAATGGATTGTTGTTTATCTTGTCTGAAAATCCTACCTGTTTCAAAAAAACCTTTGAAATCATTGTCTGCCGCAATGTTTAAGCGCATAACATCAAGCAAAGAATCGAGCAAAGATACTCGCAAACAATCTTGGTCAGAAGCCAATGGATTTGCCAACAACACTTTATTTACAGAATAAGTAGGGTGCAATTTTTCAGATTTTTTAGAATCTTTTAAAGTGTAATTCACGCACTCATGAAGCCCAATATTCGCGAGATAATCACAAGCTTTTTTATTGAATAAAAATGTAGAATCATCATCTCTAAAAGTTGAAAGAACTTCCACACGCTTTTCTGGAATTTTATCAGAACCAAAGAGTCTGATAAATTCTTCAACTAAGTCTATAGGTCTTTCTATGTCGGCTCTGAAAGAGGGCACCGTCACATCAAAGATTTTTTCATTAGCATCATTTTTCACAATGAAGCCGAGTGATTCAAAAATATTTTTCACATCACTAGCGTTAACATCAAAGCCTAGAATTTTGATTATGTAATCGAGCGAAACTTGAATTTGACGTTCTGTGCGAGGCTCACTACCACTGATTAAAATCGAACCTTCTTGCTTTCCACCTGCGGTTTCGAGAATTAAATCGATTGCTCTGCGAATCGCATTTTTAGTGGATTGAGGGTCGACATCTCTTGCAAATCTATATGCGGAATCTGAATGAATTGCGAGTTTGCGAGAGGATGAACGTATATTACCTGCGTTAAAATATGCGCTTTCAATAATCAAATCACGAGTGTCGTTTTCGACTTGTGAATTCTCACAACCCATGATTCCTGCTAGTGCAACGGGGCGTTCGTTATCGCAAATGAGCATGCAAGACTCATTCAAAATGTGGTCTTTAGAATCTAATGTTTTGATTTTTTCTTCAGATTTTGCTTGGCGCACAACTATTTTTTTACTTGTGATTTGCTTTGCGTCAAAAGCGTGAAGAGGTTGTCCGTATTCCATCATCACAAAATTCGTCACATCTACAACATTGTTGATAGCACGCAATCCTACGGCTTCCAGAGCCGATTTAAGCCACGCAGGGCTTTCTTTAATTTCTACGCCTTTGATTGATGCTGCCAAATACATTGGGCAATTTTTTGTTTCTAAAGAGACCTCAGTAATCAAGGAGGATGAAAAAGAAGAAAAATCTTGAAAATTAGCCACGCATTTTAATTCAGGATATTTTAATTTTTTATTGAATTTTGATGCAAGTTCACGAGCAATACCAATCACGCTTGCGCAGTCGCCTCTGTTTGCAGTGAGTTCAACTTCAAAAACAGTATCGCTATCAATAAACACATCGTTGATTTTTGCGCCTATAGCAGGGCGTTCAGCAAGAATTAATAATCCGCTGTGGTCAGTGCCCATGCCGAGCTCACGGGCAGAGCACATCATTCCGTTAGATTCGACTCCACGAAGTTTTGATTGTTTGATTTCAAAAAATTCATTTTCGCCAGAAGGTAATTTTGCGCCACATAAAGCAACAGGTACTCTGTCGCCAACTTTATAGTTGCTAGCTCCGCAGACAATTTGAATAGGCGCTTTATCTTCGCTGATTTTAACTTGACATACACCTAGTTTATCTGCGTCTGGATGCTTGTCTCTGCTTAGGATTTCGCCCACAACAACGTTGTCCAATTTTGCAAGTCCAAGAGTATTTACGCTTTCCACCTCGAGACCGAGCATAGGTAATTCTTCTGTTATTTTATCAACGCTTATGTCGCTTAAATCGACATAATTGTTTAACCATTTTAAACTGATATTCATATTTTACTTGCGGCTAAATTGTTTTAAGAAACGCAAATCATTTGCGTAAAAATTGCGGATGTCGTCAATCGAGTGCACTAACATTGCGACGCGCTCGACTCCAAGACCAAATGCATAACCACTCCATTCATTAGGGTCTATGCCAACATTCTTCAAGACATTAGGGTCGACCATTCCGCATCCCATAATCTCAATCCACTTATTGCTAAGTTTGCCAAGATTTGCGCTCATGAAATCGACTTCAAAGCTAGGTTCAGTGAATGGGAAAAAGCTAGGACGCAATCTTGTTTTTGAATCTTCGCCAAAAAGTTCTTTGAACATGTAATCTAGAACAGCTTTCAAATCTGTAAGAGAAACATTTTTGTCTATATAAAGACATTCGATTTGATGGAAGTTTGCAGAGTGAGTTGCGTCAACAGTGTCGCGTCTGAAAGCGCGCCCAGGAGCTAGAATGCGGACAGGTGCTTTTTCTTTTAGCATTGTGCGAATCTGAACAGTTGATGTATGACTGCGCAACAAATAAAGTTCTTTCTCGTGCTTATTGACATTCGCAAACTCTGCGTTTTCAGGCAAGAAGAGTGTATCTTGAGCGTCACGAGCAGGGTGGTCTTGAGGCGTATTTAGCGCGTCGAAGCAATACCATTCAGTATCGACATCGGTAGCTTCTGCAACAGTGAACCCGATTTTCTTAAATATATCGCATATGCGTCGAATCGTTTGAGTCAGCGGATGGATAGTGCCTGACGCAAAGTCAGTGCAGGGCAAAGTGATATCTTGTGCGCTTCCTAACGACTTTATCAATTTCTCGTTTTCAAATTTTTCGTAAGAAGATTTTATGATAGCTTCGATTTTATTCTTAGCAACATTGATGAGCTTTCCCGCAGCAGGTCTTTCTTTTACATCAAGAGTAGGAATGCTTTTCATAAGCATTGTAAGCGAGCCCTTAGGTCCTGTAATACCAGCTGACAGTTCTGAAACTTCAGCCGCACTCTTTGCCTGTGAAATACCATTTTCAAAGGACAAAACTATTTCATTGATTTTATTTTCCATAATAAAGGGTCAATGCTCCCAAATAATATAGAAATTCTCAAGTTTTTTTTGAAGAATAAAAGTTAATTCAAAAGTTAAAAGAAAAATACAAAAAATAGAAAAACAAAAAATACTCAAAAAAGAGTTGAAATTTTTTTACAATCATTCATATTTGCCTCTTAACAATTTTAAAGGAAACATATTATGCCAAGAGATACAATTATATTAGAATGTTCAGAAGCACGTAAAGAAGGCAAAAGACCTTCTCGTTATATGACTTCTCGCAATCCGCGCAAACAAGTTGAGAAAATCGAAAAACTCAAATACAACCCTTCTCTCAAGCGCAGAACCCTGCATAAAGAAATTAAAAAATAAATTAAAATTTATATTTTTAAAAAGAGCATTTTCATTAATAAGAATTCTTATTAACGAAAATGCTCTTTTCGTAATTACATTCTTTTCTTGTTGGGCTTTGCCCAACACCCGCAAAAGGCTTAGCCTTTTGAATCCACGAAGGACTTTCAGTCCTTTCGAAACCTTGAGCAAAGGCTCCTCGCCTTTGCAAACTCGGCAGGAAATTGTTTCCTGCACCTGAAATTGCCCTTCTACATAGGCAGACACACGCATTAGCTTCGCTAATTGCTGAATGCGATTTCTAGGTAATCTTTTTTTAGTTCATCTCACTATAAAAAAATTATCCCGAATACTGCTATAAATTATCCTATGTACAAAGTGTGATGTCCTCGAAGAGGACGCTCCGCAAGGGATTATCGCTGCAAGTCGCACTTGCTTTGGGGTTCGGGGCGAAACCAGCCCCGATCGGGTTTCGAAAGGCAGAATGCCTTTTGTGGGTTGTAGGGCAAAGCCCTTGAAGAAATGCGAGGAACAAGAAATAAATATATACAAAAAAAGGAAATTCGTTAAATAGATTTATTTAACGAATTTCCTTTTTTTTAAATAAATATTTTTTATTTATTATTTACGTCTGCGATATGCGGCGAAGGCTAGGGCGAGGAGGCCGAAGATAGCTGCATATGTGGAAGGTTCTGGGATTACGACGAATTCGACATAGAAAAATCCGTCGATTGCATCATATCCGAAAGTAGCTTCGTAAATTCCTTCATAGATTCCAGTTTCATCAACTAGGGCTGCTAGTTCAGCAGTCAAAGCTGCGCCGTCGTCGAAATCAAAGAGGATTGCTCTGTCGTTGCCATTTTCGATGAATTGGGCAAGATTGTAGAACAAGAAGTTATTTGCGTCAAGAGCTTCAGAGAGGTCGAAAGACAAATCAGAGATTGAGTCAAAAACGAGCGTGTAGTTTGCGTAGTTCAAATCATAAGCAAAACCGCCATCTTTGAGTTCAAGCGCAGTGAGGTACAATTGACCACCAGCACGACCAAAGAAACCGCCATCAACAGTGACTTTACCCATGTCAGAATTTGAATAATTCATCAAAAGAGTTCCTTCTTGAACATCAATAGTGCCTTGGAAAGAGTATCCACTGCCAATTAATACTTGTTTGCCTTCGCCAGTCTTAATAATGTTCATTTTATTCAAATGAGTGCCATTTTCTGTATCTTTAATGATACCTTCGAAAGATTGTCTGCCAGCAGAGTTATCGATATTCAATACGAGATTTACTGTTTTATTAGTGATTCCATTTTCAATAGAGATAGAACCATATTTACCTAAATCTTTAATATTAACATCAAGAGTCATTGCATCATTATCGTAGTAAGCTTGATGTCCTGGGTCAGCATAAGGTCTTGGAGCTACCATTATACCAGCATCATTAGTTGAGAACGCCAATTTGTCTATATCAATACTTTGGAAACTCATTGAACTTGCAAGGTCAGTACCTGTGACATTTATTCCGCCTAAAGATTCAATATATGCTTTTTTAGTACCTGACATTGTGCCAATCTTAACTTTGTCAGCTCTTATCATGAGGTAATCACCATTATTGACAACATTGCCGAGAGTGACGCTGTCAAAGATAAAGCTTTCGCTACCGAATCCAATATTGGAAGTTCCGTCTACAATCAAGTTGTTGATAGTAATATTTGTATTAAAACGTTCCTTAGCATTTCCTGTGCCTTTGAGTGATGCTCCACCTGTGGCTGAATTTAACAAATCAATTGTATCAGCATATAGGTGTGTGTTTTTTCCGACCCATAAGTCGATTTTAGTATTTTCTACTACAAAGCTGTTGATGAAAGCATCTTTGGCAGTTGCAGGAGCTTCACTTAGATTGAATCTTAACGATGCAAGTTTTTCACTCCATGTAGTTTGTTTAGCTTCAATATTAATAGTTGCAGTGCTATTATAAACTACATCTTTTCTGAATTCAAAATTCACATCAGTAGTTGCAGTATTAAGAATAACAGTTGTAGTGGAATTGTCTGCGAATGTACTTTTGTCCATAACAAACTGACCGCCGCCTCTATTTTCTAAAATAGCATCGTGCAATATAGAATTGTTTATGTTAAGGTACCCACCAGTAGCAGATTGTACAATTCTTCCTCCATTTATACTGTGTATATTTGAGTGGTTGAGCACTGGATTAGCACCATTATTAGCATAGTTGAGCTCACCTAGAAGATAAAGATTAGATTTGTGGTTAGGTGTGCCATTCAAGCTGAGAGTACCATAATTATCTAAATTTCCGATGTAAATATCGCTAGCAGAATCACTGCCTGCGGTTTTATTATCTATATTAACATTCAGCGTTGCACCAGCAGCATTTGTGCTGCGAGTTGCCGAAACTGTTGTGCCATCTAAAGTACCAATATAAAGAGCTTTGATACCGCTTTGCATATTAATAATACCATTATTATCTAAAACAGCAGCTTTGATAGTATAACCATCTGCAGCATTACCATTATTAAAGGTAAGGTCATGTGTGCCTGAATTTAACAATGTTCCATGGACAACAATGGAAGCATTAGGATCCATATTTGTCCAAATGGTGCCATTTGTAGAACCATTGTGGAATTGATATCCCGTATCTATATTGTAAGTGAGATTCTTTACTTCAAGGAACGAGCCAAAGTTCAGACTTGCTCCGAAACGATATATTGAATCGCCAGCTGTATCTGTTCCACCAGAGACAGGAACAACGCCGTTAGTGTATCCATAGATTGTTAGATTATCTGTGTCTGTAGGTGTTCCTGCAAGAGGAGTATAGACTGCATTGCCACCAGCAGTGAAGGCATCGAAGTCATACCACTTAGTCGGACCATTTACATAGAAGTAGTTCGACTGTGCAAAGCTTGTCGCACCTGCGAGAGCAAGTAGAGAAGCTAATGTGATTGTTTTAGTTATTTTCATAGTACTTTTATGAGTTTGTAATTGAAAGATGAATAGAATTCAAAGAGCGCTTCAAAAATTTGCACACTAGAAAACGTTTCTTTAATGAGTGCGCTGTAAATGCGCATAAAGAAACAACATGCAAAATTGCACGCATGAATAAATGATAGCCTCGAACGTCTTTGTTGCTGTAAATCAGCGAGTTCGGGGGGGG
>JGI994J12354_10000345_pt1 | contig 45921 bp, 31 predicted proteins | sample IntmicLarv3ML3BL_FD_12354 | JGI IMG/M metagenome (IMG submission 12354) | reverse complement strand
GTCCATACATAAGCTGAGCGTAGTCGGGTTGCTCGTATCAAGCCCCTCAAAAACACCGGCAAACCAGTTATGCGCTCCGGAGGTTGATTTTAAAGAATAGGTGTTTGTATCGGTTTCCTCAATTATAGCAAGGTTACATCCGGCAGTATCGATAATTTTCACCTTAGCCGTATCAACGCCAAAAGCAATATTAGCTAAAACAAGCAATAAGGCCAAAGAAACAACGGTATTTATGCTAAGATTGAACAGCTTTTTCATACCCACAGACTAATTATACCACCTCTTTTTTTATCTGTCAAGAGGTTTTCGCTTTTTTTAACTTTTCATATTTTTATCTGTCTTTAGAATTTCTCGTAAAAGTCGGTTGTCATTCAGCGTTTGCTCTTCCCACACTTTATGGAGCAGGTTTGTTTTTATACGATTTATCATGGAACCAGGTGCAATTTCCAAGATTTCCATAATTTCCGCGCCGCTGATCTTTAAATCCTCAATAAAAATAGCCGGGGTTTTTGCCAAAAACTCCGCTAATCGCGCGATAAAATCCTCTTCACGCTTGTATTTCAACAATAATTGCAAGTTTTCAGCGGAAAAGTTATTTATACTTTTCGCCAAAATGTACTCATTTTCAAAGAGTTTACTCGTGTCGATGTCTTTATTTTTAAGTAAAAATGCTACTTGTTCCTGCTCTTTTTTTGTGAGTCGCAACGTGCTAAGGAGCATATTTGAGTTTTTAGCGTTCTGCAGCAAGTATGCGAGGCGAAGAGGGAATATTGGGCATAATCTGTCTATACCGACTATTTCAAGCTTTGTAGTAGCAAAAATGCCCTGTAAAACGCCGTCCTCTGCTGCCATTGTCAACGCTTTTTCGGGGGTGTTGGCTGTCAATATCTTTTCAAGTTCGTTTTTTACGCGCTCCATTTTTACGTTTTTCACGAGCTTTTCGCCTGCTTCACGTGCCGCTTCCCTTATTTTTTCGTCCAATGTAAACCCAAGTTGCGCACAAAATCTAAACCCACGCAAAACGCGCAAACCATCCTCTGAAAATCGCTCGCTCGCCACGCCAACAGTGCGGATTATACCATTTTTTATGTCTTCAATACCAAAAAACGGGTCAATGATTTCCGAAGGGTCAAGGGCATTTACGGCTATTGCGTTCATTGTGAAGTCGCGGCGGCTCAAATCCTCTAAAATTGAGGTTGAAAAGGTGACATTTTCCGGATGTCTGCTGTCAAGGTAAGCGCCGTCAGCGCGGTAAGTGGTGATTTCCACGGTCTGCCCTTCCGTGTGATTGTCCACAAAGCCCAAAGTACCGTACTTTTCGCCAATGCCAAATATGGAATAGCGCTCAACAAGCTCCGGATTCGCGTTGAAAAACTCCCTAATTATGCTTGGCGGCACATTAGTTGCGACATCTACATCCACGGTTTTACGTCCCAAAATAGCGTCACGAACAACTCCGCCAACTAAGTAAAACTCGCTGTTTGGTATCTGTTCTAAAGAGGTTATAAGCTCTAAAACACTATTTGAAATATCGATTTTAATCTCATTTTTCATCGTCAACCGTCCCTTTTTGTGCCTCTTTTTTCAACAAGCGTTTATGAAGAATAATTCCGATATAATAGAGTATGACGATAACACAAGCTAAAATTATAACTGAAATAGTCAAACTGTTTATGGCTGCTTGATATTCCGGTGAGTCAAAATTTTGCTCGGTGATTATAGCTTCCATATGCTCTGCTGTGAGCAGCCCAAAAATAGTGAGCGCAGTACACCAAAGAGCAGACCCCAAAACAGTCATAAAACAGAAGGTGGAAAAGCGCATCTTTACTACACCCGCCGGAATGCCTATCACGTGGCGCACGACCGGTATTAGGCGCGCGATAAAAATGCCGCCGGCACCGAAATTGTCGACCCAAAGCTCCGCTTTTTTCATCTTTTCGGGCGTGATTCCTACATATTTGCCGAATTTGAGCATAAAAGGGTAGCCAAGCCAGCGCGCAACCCAATATGTGATGCTCGCACCAAGCAATGAACCGAATGTGCCGGCCAAAATAACCATCATAGTCAGCATAACAGGTTGCCCGTGTAAGTGACTTTCCGTGTATGCGGCAGGGGGTATAACGAGTTCGCTCGGCACAGGAAAAATTGAGCTTTCCATAGCCATCAAAATGACCACTCCCCAAAGCCCAAATTGTTCAAGTATTGAAAAATACCATATTAGTAATGATTGTATTAGTGCGTGCATATACCCTAAAATTATAGCAGAAACTCACTTTTTTTTCAAGTTTTTTTAAAAAGGGCTTGACAAAATCGGTAAAAAAGTTTAAAATATATGTCGTAGCTTTAAAATAGAGCTAAATTAGGAGACCATAACTAAGATGAGCAAACAAGTTGATTTCGATATGTTACGCGGGTTAAGCGCTGAAAACGAGACTTTCAAAACTTTGGAAGATGAAGTTATCGGCGGCATTCATCGTGAGGAAGAGGGACGCAAAGCTAAACTCGAATCTGCACGTATGTCACGCGAAAAACGCGCAAAACGCAAACGTCAGCGTCAAGCTGCTGCTATGTAATTTTGCGGTTGTTTTTGCATTAGCGTAAAATGCGTTGATGCGAAGTTTTTGATAACTTAAACCGTAACATTTTTCAATTATTTTTGGCGGAGTACATTTTTAATAAATCGTACTCCGCCATATTTTCGTTAAAAAATCACCTGTTTTTTTCTGAATGAATATATTTTGATGAATTCCCGAAAAAAATGGGTATAATTATTAACAGTCGCTTGGTTTGTTATTATAATATTATAGTATACCAAGAAAATCAAAAGGAGATTTTGGAAATGTGTCAAAAAAACATATTATTCTCACTTAAGATTGCAAGTACTCTTAATAAAAGACAGGTGAATAGATTTAACCGTTCAGCACTTGCAATCCTTGGTAGCTTGATGCTGCTCTCTTCACTCACATTTGCTGCAGATGTTGAAATAACAGGTGATACTCCGCCTATCAACACAGCACTTGCTACGCATTTAACAGAAGATGCTGACAACTCCACGTTATATTGGTTTAATTCGTTAACTTACGGCGATAAGTATATACTGACCAACACTTCGAGTTATGATGGTTCTTCTACAACAAACCCATTCACTACGAGTTCACTTGGTGTAAGCAGTGGCGTCACGCTTAGTGTTAAAGGTGATGCAACACTGTTAACAGCTGATAAATACGGACTGTCTTTAGATGATGGGCTATCATTTTTCCAGTCAGGCGGCACTATAAATGCAAGCGGTGTTGGCGGAGCAGCCACGGATATCTGGGGAATAGGTATCAATATTTTGGATGGCAATTTTACTCAGAGCGATGGTACGATAAATGCAACAGGAACATCAGGAAAAGCACAACGTGCTAACGGCACCGGTATTGCTACATTTAATTTTATTCAATATGGTGGAACTATAAACGCAGAAGGAATATCCGGCGAAATTAGAGACGCTGATGGCTTCGGCATCTCTGCCGGTACTTTCACTCAAGAAGGTGGAGTTATATACGCCAACGGAATAGGCGGTGGCGGTAGCGGCGGTTATAATGAGGGTATCGGTATTGCTGCTAATGATTTCATTCAAAATGGTGGTACTATATACGCAAGCGGAGAAGGTGGAGACAACTGGTTCGGCTATGGCATTTATGCTAATAACTTCACTCAAAACGATGGAGTTATATATGCAAACGGAGCATCACCAATGGGTGAAGGTATATATGTATACAATAACTTCGTCCAAGAGAAAGATGGCGTTTTGTACGCTACTACAGATAATCCTTATGGTATTGGCCTTTGGGCGCAAAGTGGATTTACTGTGAAAGGCACGATTTATGCTGCGGCTAATAATGCTGACGGTGTAGGGGTTTTAGGATCCGGAAATATTGACCTTCAAAACAGCAGCGTACTCTATTTAATGCCCGGAAACGGCACCTCTGTTCAAGTAAATGGTACATCAAATATCTCCGGCACATTGCGCCCGGGAGTTGATTTATTAAATGACAGCTGGGGCTACTTTTATGGTAAAGGTGCAATTACTATAAATAACACCACCGCAACTATAGTTCCTTACCTTATAAATTCGCTTCATCTTGGAATGGGAACATATTCAGAAGAAGTTAATTTCTTATCATCTGATGTGGCAACACTTACAGGCAGCAACGTCTTCCCGGCTCCACTCCCAACCATAACTATGGTATATAATACGAATATAGATGATGATAAAGACTATTTTCTAACAATTACTCGCGTAAATTTCTTGTCAGAAGTTTTAAATGGTGATGCTAAATCAATCGCCAAATGGATGGAAGATAATAGTTATGCTTTGCTAAATGATACTGATAGTAGTGGTCTTTACGCTTATCTCCTTGACCTCTACTCAGAAGGTGATATGAGCTATGATATAAATGCTGCTGAAGATATTTTTAACGGCGAAAATCTTATCCCGGATACAGCTACAAAGCGCTTAAACGCTATAAACGAAAATATGTTAGATGCTGCAAGCTCTGCTTTATCTCAGAGACTGACTGTTCATAATAACAAAACCGAGCTTATCCCACTTTCAGACAAAGTTCGTGATGGTTTCTGGGTAACTCCGCTCGGTACTATAATGAACTTCTATCCTGATGAAAAGTTAGACCGAGCTATTTACTCAGGCGCAGGTCTCAACCTCGGTATCGCCAAGTTCTTAAATAACAATTCAAGCTACGGTTTAGGTTTAACCTACATAGACGGTTATTACGACGATGGCAACGCCAACTTCGGCAAGTTTGATACATCTATCCTCAACGCCTCATTAGGTTACAGAACCAACCCCGGAACAAGCAAACTTTGGCTTGAAGGTATGCTCTCCTACGCACATAATACAACTGATGCTTATGCTGTATTCAATGAAACCAAATCTGATGCTTACCGCGCAAGCGCTAAAGCAGGTATTGACCTTGGAACCGGCAGTTGGAGATTTACCCCTGCACTCGGCGTTGACTATACATACTATGATTTCGGCGCTCCGATGATAGATGCAGGTTTAGTAACCATGAACGTAAAAGACACTGATTCTCTTCGCCCAATGGCAGAAGTTGAGGCTGTTTACAATGCAAAGGATGCAACAAGGTTTGGTGTAAAGTTTGGTTACAGCTATGAAGCATTGGGCAAGGGCATTGAGCAGGAGATGGACTTATTTGATGATAACAATTTAATCCCGCTCAGCACCACAACCGACCGTTCACCACGTCACAACGGACACTTAGGTTTGAGCGTAAATCACGCGATAAATGATGCAGTGTCATTTGCTGCAGAGTATGATTTACGTCTTAACGATATTATGTCCACAAATACATTTAAACTTAACTTTAAATGGCTGTACTAGTTACGAAGGTTATATAGTCCAAACTTTTATAAAAGTTTGATCAAAATTTTAAGTTATTTTAGCGCGATTTTCTTATTTTTTGTCAAGTTTAATTAAACTTGCAGAACAACTGCGGTTTTTGACAAAAAATTACGAAAATCGCGCTAAAATGCTTTAAGTTTAGATTAAAATTATTAAAGATTGCGTTACATAATATGCAAACGTAAATTTGATACGTTTTTCTTGAAAATGGGAATAAACTTGTAAAACTTTTCTTTATTTTGTGTAGAGCAAGCGTACCTCTAAAAACCTGCTTTACAAAGTTGCCAAAGAGATGTTTGGCTTTTAAAAAACCTTTGCAAAATGCTTGCAAAGTTTGGTAAATTTTGGTATCATATAGTTATGAGCATGACAAGACGAGAAAGATTGATGACGGTTCTTGCAGGGCAGACACCTGACAGAGTGCCGATAAACCTATATGAATTAAACGACAATGGGCAAAACCCGTGGAATATGACCGAACCGTCATACAAAAAGTTGATGGACGTAATCCTTACCAAAACAGAGTGGATGCCGTTTTGGGGACCTGGAGTAAAATCCGCGACATACAAACCGACAATCGTTAAAAATTATGACGAAGGCGAGTTTCATGTGACAGTGCAAACTATCCCTACACCGCTTGGAGATCTCACCACAACGACAAAATACCGTGATGATATCATGACCACATGGACCACGGAGCCGCTTTTAAAAAATGTCGAAGATGTTAAAAAATATCTCTCGTTGCCAAGCGAAATAGAAAGCGTTGATGCAAGCTCGCACAAAGTATTAGATGCTTACATAGGTGACCGCGGCGTGACGCTTTGTGATACTCCGGACCCTATTTGTGCACTCGCATCTCTCTTTGAAATGGGCGAATTCACGATGTTTGTACTTGAAGAGCCGGAGCTTGCACGAGAAATCTGTGAACGAGAGTTTAAGAGGATTATGCACATTTTGGACGAATCTTTAAAGCAAGGCTCAGGTCCTATTTATCGCATTTACGGTCCGGAATACGCTACTCCGCCATATTTGCCACCGCGAGCATTTAGAGAGTTCGTCTTTCCGTATATAAAAGAGATGGCAGCGCTCATGCACTCTAACGGCGTGTATTGCAGAGTTCACAGTCACGGAAATATCGCACAGGTACTTGATATGATAGTTGAGGCAGGAGTTGATGCCATTGACCCGGCTGAAGACCGACCGGATGGGGATATCTCCATGCGTGAGATAAAAGAAAAATACCCGAATCTTGTGGTTTTTGGGAATATGCAGCTTAAATATCTTGAGCAAGAGAGCGAGAGCGAAATAGCTGACCGTGTGAAATATATGATGGATGAGGCGAAAGAGGGCGGGCATTATGTGCTTTTACCGACTGCCGCACCCATAAATATACCGCTTGCGAGCGTGACTGAGCGCAACTATATTACGATGATTGAGACTGCGCTTGAAGAGGGCAAATACTAAAGGAGTAAAATTATGGAAAAGATAAAGAAAATAGGTATAAATATCGGGCTTGGAACCTTACTTTACGCAATCTTTTACCTTGTTGTAACCTCTATCAACACCGATTCCTTTCGCGCTAGCTCAATACCGGGATGGCTTTGGATAGCGCTCGGTGTCGTTGTGACACTCCTTTATATTGTCGTCATTTTGGTGATGGCAGCGCTTGTCGTTAAATTGCAGCTGAAGTGGAAGCAGGAGCTTATTTGTGCTGTGATTTCTCTTATATTGCTCTCAATCGTAAACCCCAAAGTCATATTCTTTTGCTCTGCGTACCTTGGAGGAATGCCGCTCGGTAATATATTAGTTGAGATGGACTATATTGAAGGGCAATTATGGCAGACTATTTTGACTCCGCTTGTTATCATCTTTTCCGGCTCATTTTTTGGTGCTCTTCTCTCAAGAATCGTGCGTGAGGGCGGGATGATTTTCCCGATAGCCATCGTTATCTCGCTCGTTGATATCTGGGGCGTGTACTTTGGCTTTGTGGATATGGTTGCTGAAGCCGCGCCGGGAGTGATAACGGGAATCGCCTCTGCTGAGACACCTATCACACAAACGCCACCACCGGAAACTATAGCGCATATGTCACCTACTGTACAACTTTTAGCAGAAATCGCTCCGCCTGAAGCAATCGGCATTGGCGACTTTCTCTTTTCGGGATTTTTCTTAGCACTGGCCGTACGTTTTTCACATTCTCTGCGAAACAGTATTATAGGTATGGGCAGCGGAATATTTTTAGCGAGTATGATTTTTACCTTTTGGGGCGATAAAATCAGTTACTTGCCCGGTTTGGTCTTTATCGGTTTGGGATATGTGATAGCGAACCTCAAGGAATGGAAGTGCTTGACTAAGTCAGAGTGGATAATGACCGCGGCTATCAGCGGCGTTATGGGCATCGTCATCCTCTGCTCAGCCCTCTCATCTGTTTAGTTTTACGAAGTTATTTTCGTCCATTTTGGGCGTTTTTTAAACTTTCTATAATATTGCCTTGGTACCTAGTGTCATAACCACAGATAGACTAACATTAGGGTAGCCAAATTGAAACGTGGATTTTTCGCTCTCGCTCATTTTGAACGAGCTGTCGATATTCGGAGTGCGTAGCACACCTCATCTAATTTCGTCCAATCTACCTCCCAAAATGAACGAAAATTAACGTTAGGTTATTATTGAGGTTTACGAAGTCCAAACTTTTATAAAAGTTTGGACTATATAACTTCGTATCCTCGTAAACTACTTGCGTTTTACGACTGTGCGGACGTGGTCAGCGATGTTTTCAACTGTTAGTCCGTACTTTTCGAGCAGGCTTTCGGGAGTGCCGCTTTCTGCGTAGCGGTCACCGATATTCACAAACTCCATCGGGATTGGGCATTCTTTTGCACAGACAGCAGAAACCATATTGCCGAGTCCGCCGGTTGCTATATGCTCTTCAGCAACGACCATGGCTCCCGTCTCTTTAGCGGCTGTTAAGATTGTTTTAACATCAAGGGGTTTAACGCTTGCAGCGTTGATAACGCGTACATCTATTCCCTCACCTGCTAATGTCTCAGCTGCCTCAAGAGCATAGCCCACCATCAGCCCGATTGCGACAATAGTCACATCTTTACCGGCGCGTAAAACATCGCTCTGACCGATAACGAATTTCTTATTTTCATCGTAAACAATCGGCACTTTGGGGCGACCGGCGCGAATATAAACACCGCCTTTGTACTCAGCCGCGGCTTTTACAGCAGCTTTCATCTCAAACTCATCAGCCGGAACCAAAACTACAAAGTCATTGAGCGCGCTCGCAAGAGCAATATCCTCAATTCCCTGTTGGCTCACACCATCTTCACCAATGCTGATACCTGCGTGTGTTCCACAGAATTTAGCATTTTCACCTTGATAAGCGACATTCATACGGAGCTGGTCAAAACCTTTACAGATCAAAAATGATGCGAAAGAGCTTGCAAATGGGATAAATCCACCTGCTGCAAGACCTGCTGCTGTGCCTACCATATTCGCTTCACTGATACCCATATTGAAGAATCTATCAGGGAACTTGTCCGCGAACTTTTTACTCATCGTGCTCTTTGACAAGTCTGCGTCCAAAACTACTATTTTATCATTTACAGCACCGAGCTCAGCCAATGCTTCGCCGTATGCTTCACGTGTTGCTTTGCCTAATTTCATCATCTTCTCCTTATTTCAACTCCTCGTATGCTTTCTCGCACTCTTCTGCGCTTGGAGCTTTGCCGTGCCAGTCGTTATTGCCACTTATAAAACTTACGCCTGCGCCCTTTGTGGTGCTTGAAACTATACATACAGGTTTACCCTTAACATTTTTCGCGTCCAAAAGCGCTTTTATGCACTCTTGGATGTTCTGACCGTCAATAGAGATAACGTGCCAACCAAATGCTTCAAATTTTTCTGCCAAAGGAGTCCAGTCCAAGATATCCTCAATTGAGCCGTCAAGCTGGAATTTATTCCAATCCAAGATCAACACGAGGTTGTCCAGTTTGTGCGCCGGAGCGCTCATAATACCTTCCCAAATCTGTCCTTCTTCTGCCTCACCGTCGCCCACCATAACGTAAGTGCGGTAATCAGCGCCTTTTAATTTAGCAGCAAGTGCAAGACCAATACCTACAGATAAACCTTGTCCCAAAGAGCCGGTTGATGCCTCCATGATCGGCAAATCTTTTTTCGATGGGTGACCCTGGAGCGGGCTGCCAAGCTGACGAAGAGTAGTGAGTGAATCTCTCTCTATGTATCCTGCTTCAGCGAGTGTTGCATAAAGCGCAGGCACAGCGTGACCTTTACTCATGATAAAGCGGTCGCGGTTTTCGTTCATAGGGTTTTTCGGGTCGTGATTCATGGTTTCGCCAAAATAAAGCGCAACTAACATCTCAACAGCACTTAAAGAGCCACCCGGATGTCCGCTTTTTGCAGCGCCTATCATTTTGACTATATCGCGACGTATAATTTTCGCCTTTGGTTCAAGGCAACAGGGTGTTTTCTCGCATTTGCAGCAATTTCCCATTATATTTTTATCTCCTTATTTACGTGTGGATTGTCTTAACCTAATAATTATACCATATTTTGCCCTTAAAAATCAAGCGGCTATTTTATCTTAAACGAAACAAAAAAGGGCAACGTTTAAAAAAACGTTGCCCATAAGTTAAGTCAAAATAAACTAAAAGCCAAAGTTAAACCCTAAGTTAAATTTCCAGTTTTCGCGGATAGAATCGCCAAAAAGCATAGATGCTTCACAGTAAACATTGCTGTACTTACTTGTAGCGACATTGCCGCCTAATAGCAGTTTAAACCAGTCAGTTTCAGCGTTAACTACACTGTCATATTGACTGTTGTTCATATCTTGAGCATGCAAACCGGTTTTATTTGAAAAGTCGCGGAGATAGTCCAGTCCGGCATAGAAATTACCATTTGCCTGTTCTCTGCCGATGCGGAGACCTAAACGCCCGAGCTGAGATTTGATATCATCAATGGTAAAGAGTAAATCGTTTGATGTTATATAGTCAAATCCGTTGATTTTGCTGTATGTGTACTGAAGTTGTGGCTCAACTACCCATCCGGCTTGATTTAAAAATTTATACCCGTACTCAGCACTTAAAGCGAGAGATTTGGTATCAAAGTCAGCGGTTATTTGGTTGTCATTTCCGTCTGTAACATCAAAATCTCCATCTATTTTCGTATAACGTCCGGAGATGTCAAAATAGTGTCCTTTGCGCCCAAACATACTGACAAAAAGTCCACCGCCAAAGTTTTTCATGTCGCCGGTGCCGGTAACATAAGAGTTCTCGGAATTTAAGTAATCCACAAAGCCACCCCAAAACAGATTAGAAGAGCCGAGTGAGACCATGTCGTTAACACCTAATTGCCCGCCAATAAAGTTTTGGCGAATGGTATTCTCATTATCCATAGAGTCTATGTTTTGTCTTGCAGCGTAAGTTTTTACCCAGATGCCATTTTTCCTTGAGTTATCGTTTATGCGTAAGTCGCCCATTCTGCTTTGCAAATTTTCATTTTGCAGACGTGCAGCCCAGTTAAGCATTGAGATGGTATCATCTGCCACCATAACAGCTGTGGTTTTACGTCCACCATCACTCTTTTCTATCAGCAACCCTTTGATTAAAAGTTCTATGCTTGTTTGTATGGGTTGTGGGTACGGCTCGTCCTCAAGTTGCATAGAAATTTCATTCGTATGAATATCAGGGGTAAGAGTATAAAAGTTCAAGCCGACTTCAACTATGTTTCCTTCTCCGGCACCGGTAACTACTTTACCGTGGGTTTCTCCTATAGTCATAACTTTGAGCATATCCTGATAGTCATCAAACGTTAAGTTAAGTGTCTGTATCTCACTATCATCTATGAGATTTTTTATATAAGGGTCGTAAGCTACTTTGACAAGCATTGTACTCTCATCGTCACTATCTGTATTCAAATTGTTGAGGGTAAAATGGTCACCTGTTTTGTTTGCAACATCTGTGTTTACAACGAGAGTGTTCGTGTCTTTGAGTATAGCATCTTTAAGGATGATAGATCTATATACTCTGGCATCGCTAAAGGAGTCTTCAAGGTTTTGGTTGTTTCTCTTTGCATTTTCTTTCCATGCAAGGTCGATAACACCACCATCAAAAGTAGCATTAGCTGAGTTGTATTGAATCCAACCTTGACCACTCCAAATATCAGCATACCAAGTAGCGCCTTTTGTGAGCAACAAGTTTATAGTTCCTTTGCCGCCGCCGTATGTATCATACTCAGAAATACCCCCTCTAATGTATGAGTTTTCATTCGTTAGATTTATGTTTAGAGTAGCGTCATTTATAGAGGCAACAATTCCTTCAAGTTGAACTGTATTTCCGAGGTCTTCTCCGTGTTCTCCGTAGTTAAAGTCTGCTCTCGAATAAGAATTTAAAAATACAGCTAAATTCAAAGTACCATCTACACCTTCAGCATAAGCGGCAGTTATCTTTGTGTTCTTAGCGTTAAACTTTGAAGACGAAGAATAGAGCTCTCTGACACCATAAAATTCTTGGTCAGGTGCAGAGCTTTCCACATAAATATTTAGATTATCGGCAGTAATGTCAACCGACCCATTTATACCGGCAAAAAATCTATCATATTGTGTACCAGGTGTTTTGTTAATAATAATTTTAATATCAACATCATTTGTTATGTTTACAGTTCCGGAAGACTGAATACCGAAAGTATTTCCGTATGTGTTTTCGCGTGTGATATCTATAGAGAGCGGACCTGAGATATTTGCTGTTGAAGCAGCGCCGATATTTATACCAACAACGTCATGTTGCGTAGTTGTGCCGGTGTCATTTGTATCGGTCATCTTTATCTTTAATGCGCCGGTATTTGCCCCATTCCCATTACTTTGCATATTAAATGTTCCGCTGTTTTGCACAAGTATCCCGTTTACGGTATTGCTCGAATTTCTAACAGTCGTAGCGTCTGTATTTACTTCCAGGTTAAAATTACCGTACAAATTAATAGAGCTGTAATTGCCGTCTGAGTGAAGCAACGCAAAGTTACCGGCTGTAGGGGTAGCTTTAAATGTTGTCGCACCTTCTGCAGTATTAGTAGTGAAATGAAATGCCCCCATTGGTCCTGTTACTTTATACAAGTACTCTGAACTGTCATCAGATAGCTTATATGTCGTTTCTGTATTGACATACTGATAGTCCAGTTGACTGGCATTTAATTTAGGTGCGGTATCAATCACCGTATCTTGCGCAATAGCCATGCTCATGCTGAGAGTAAAAATTGCTAAAGCCAAGCATAATTTCAAATGCAACGAAAATGTTGCGCTTTTTGCCTTAAATTCCTTCATTGTTTCAACACTCCTTAATTGCTTTTTTTACAATTACTAAAATTATAACATATACTATTTACCTTGTAAAGCTAATTCTTAAAAAAGTGTGAAATATTGCTCTTTTTTTATACGATTCACTATTTTTGACGAAAAAAAATGGAAGGAAATCTTATTCAAACATCATCAAAACCGACAAAAAGGGGTTTTCAAAATTGAAAAAATAGTGTATAATATATTAACGTGGAGAAAAAATTTTAAAAAAATCCGCGTAATTTTAAGTGAGGTAACAGAAGAACAATGACTAACGACAGTACTATGAAGCAGGACGATTTAGAAGTAACTGCTCAGCAAGAGGTAGAAGAATACCAAAGCATGGAAGAGCTATTACGTGACGACACCCGTTTGAATAATTTCAAAAATGGTGCCATTGTCACTGGTGTTGTGGAAAATATTTCCGACACCGGCGTTTTAGTTAATATTGGCGCAAAGAGCGAAGGCATTATCCCCCAAGACGAGATTGACAAACATGAAAAACTCGCAATAGGTGAAACTATTTACGTTTACGTAACCGACAACGGCAGCCGTAGCGGAAATATTATGCTTTCCAAGAAAAAAGCAGATTACGAAAAAGCATGGCGCGACATTATGGACGCGTATGAAAATAATAAAACCTTGACCGTTATGGTCTCCGAAAGGGTGAACGGCGGTCTTGTCGTAAACCTCGGCATCCGCGGATTTTTGCCCGCATCACACGTTGCTACCCGCAATATCAATGCACTCAGCCGCTTTGTCGGTCAGGCAATCCCTATTAAAATAGTTGAAATTGACCGCCATAAAAAGCGTGTTGTAGTTTCCCACAAACAGGCGATTGACGAAGAGAAAAAAGTACGCCGTGATGCCACAGTGGCAACTTTGGAAGAGGGACAGATTCGCAGAGGTATCGTTCGAAGAGTTACCGAATACGGTGCGTTTATTGACCTTGGCGGCATTGACGGTCTCCTTCACGTGACCGAGATGAGCTGGGGCAGAATCAATCACCCGTCAGACGTTGTGAAAGCCGGACAGAAGATTGATATTGTGGTTTTGAAATATGATCCCGAGACTGACAAGATCTCCCTTGGTCTAAAGCAGATCTTGCCTGACCCATGGCAGCACATAGATGAACTATTTAGCGTAAACGAAGAGGTTGAAGGTGTTATCACCCGCCTTGTTCCGTTTGGTGCGTTTGTTGCGTTTGATAACGGCATTGAGGGCATTATTCCAACAGCTGAGCTTTCAGATGAAAAGATCGGAAAACCTGCTGATGTAGTTTCTGTAAAGCAGAGAGTACATGTAAAGATTATCAACATCCGAGCTCAAGAACGCCGCATGACTTTAAGCTTGCGCCAGGTTGTGAGAAATGAAGAAGACAGCGATGTCTCAACTTATATGAATCAGACCGTGGAAGCAGAAGGTATGGCAACTATCGGTTCTCTTTTGAGTGACGTTTTTGCAAATAATGACGACGATCAGGAAGTAGCTGAAGAAGTAACAGAAGCTGCTGAGGAAATCGTTGAAGAGCCGGTAGCTGAAGAAGTTGCAGAGGTTGAGGCAGTTGTTGAAGAAACAACTGAGGAAGTAACCGAAGAAACCGAAGCATAAAAAATAATCTTTTATAGATTTTGAGGTAAACAGGTGAATAAATGAGAGCTTGATTTTGTCTTTGATGAGAAAATTAAGCTCTTGTTTTGTTTATAAGGTGAAATATGTTGCTTATCGCAATAACAGGGGGAATAGCGAGCGGAAAGTCTCTTGCAATGGAAATTTTGCAAGAGTTAGGATGTTTTACGCTTGACACAGACGATATAGCGCGCGAGCTCTCGGCACCCAATATGCCGGTGCATCAGGCGATTTTCGCCCATTTCGGCGCTGAATATTTTGACGAAACGAACGAACTTGACCGTAAAAAGCTCGGAGATCTTATATTTACGGACGAAAAAGCGCGTGAAACATTAAATAATATCACGCACCCGATTATTATGCAGGTAGCGCGTGAAAGAATAGCCCAAGCTGCTAAAAAAGCCGAGAAGAGTGGTAAAGATTTTATTGGCGTTATTGCGATTCCGCTCCTCTTTGAAGGTGGAGAAAACTTGCAAAAACTTCTGCCTTACGATTTTTCAATTCTTATCACTGCTGATGATGACATACGCGTAAAACGACTCATGACCACTCGCGGTTTAGACGAAAAAGCAGCCCGTGCACGTATAAATTCACAAATGCCGGAATCAGAAAAGGCAAAACTCGCCGACTTCGTCATCACCAACAACGGCACACCTGCCGAACTACGTGAGTTTTTATTACAAAGTTATAGAGTTTATGAAGCCAAACTTTCTCGAAAGTTTAACTTCGTAATTCTTTAATTCTTTACAGGTTTGCGAAAATAGTGTATAATAATATAATGGATAGTCTCAAAACAGCGCGGCAGGTCTTTGAAACAGAGATTGAAGCGCTTATAAAGATAAAAGATAATCTGGATGACAACTTTTTAAAAATTGTTGACGATATCGTTGGGTGCGAGGGCAAGGTCATCATTACCGGTATGGGAAAGCCCGGGCATATCGCAAGAAAGATGTCGGCAACTCTAGCCAGCCTCGGCACGCCGTCGTTCTTTTTGCACCCGGCAGAGGCATTACATGGCGATCTTGGTATGGTTAGCCCAAATGACATCGTTATTGTGATAAGTTACAGTGGCGAGAGCGACGAGATTACACGAATTTTGCCCAATATTAAGCTTATTGGCGCGAAACTTATCGCCATAAGCGGTAACCCGAACTCAACACTCGTTCGCCACAGCGATTATGCATATATTTTCCCGGATTTCAGTGAGGCGTGTACTCTCAATCTCGCGCCGACTACATCAACTACTGCAACATTGGTGCTCGGTGACGCGCTCGCCATTGCCGCCTCAGAGCGGTACGGGTTTACAGAGAGCAATTACGCGCTCTACCACCCTTCCGGGTCTCTCGGCAAAAAGCTCCTTTTAAAGGTTTCTGACCTTATGTACGAAGGCAAAGAGAATGCTGTTGTGCCGGAAAACACCACGCTTATTGATGCTATTATTGAGATGTCGGGCAAAGTTTTAAGTATGGTTAGTGTGGTTGACGGGGAAGGTAAGTTGCAAGGGATATTGACTGACGGCGATTTACGCCGACTTTTGAGCGATAAGGCAGATATTTACCATCTGAACGTTTGCGAGGTGATGACTAAAAATCCTTGCATCGCTGCTAATGACCTTTTGGCGATTGACGCGCTCAGGATGTTTAAGGAAAATACAAAGATTGTGATGCCGGTGGTTGACAGCGAAGGGCGCGCTGTGGGCGCCATACGCTTACAGGATATTATAAACGCAGGAATCGTTATCTAAAACCTAAATATTACGAAGACTTACGGGAGTTTACGAAGTCCCTGCGGAGCTAAACTTTTTCGAAAAAAGTTTAATCAAAAACTTATGGGCGCTAACGCGCGAGGTTTGGACAAGATTTGAAAAATAACGCGTGTTATTAAAATATACGGTAAAGTTGGGTGCAAGGTCGGTAATCCAGTGGATTGCCACTTAAACCATCGGTTCACCCATACCGAGCGTTGAATTTTTAGGAAATGTAACAGATAGCTAATACGATAGGAGAAAAACATAAAGCGTGTGTGCAGATTTAACAGATAAAAAAAGAAAAGTACGGTTTTTTAGAGTGCTTCTCGTGATTTTGATAATAATTGCGGTTGGTTTTTTAGGGCTTTCTTTATATACGAAATCCATAAAAAATGCTTTCGCTATGGTACAGATGGTGTTTGGCTATGGTGTGGATAAGGTTACGGGGCAAGAGGCATTTCGTGGGCAAAATGAGGTGAATATTCTTGTTTTCGGAGTTGATGTTCCCTTTGGTTCAGGAGTTAGGACAGATACCATAAAGCTCGTACATATAAATAAAAGGGAAAAATCCATTGCCATTTTGAGCATACCGCGTGACCTTTGGACAGTGATGCCCGACGATTCGCACAACCGCATCAATGTTGCACACTCGCTCGGCAAAGAGGACTCCTATAAGGCGATTAATTATACGGTTGAAACAGTTAAAAAAACCCTTAAAGAGTACACGGGGCGCGATATAAAGATCGATTATTACGTGAGGATTCACACGCACCGTTTTGTGGAGCTTATTGACGCTATTGGTGGCATTGACCTTGATGTTGAAAAGGCGATGAAGTACAAAGACCCCTCGCAAGAGCTCTTTATTGACTTGCAACCCGGTTTTCAGCACTTAGATGGATATAATGCTATGTGTTACTCGCGATTTAGGATGGATGCAGAGGGCGACTGGGGACGTATGCGCCGACAAGATCAGGTTATACGCGCTATTGCGGACAAAATACAGAACGATGGCAAAGCAATAAACGCGAAATCTGTATCTGAGATGCTTAAGCTTGTGCTGACAAATCTCAAACTGCAAGACCTTATGGCCTTAAAAAGGATAGCTACAAACAGTGGTGGTATGGATAATATCTTTAGTGTAGCGCTAAGCGCTGAACCGAAAAAAATCGGTGGGGCTGACGTTTTAGTGGTTGAAGATTATGAAAAAGCCAAGCAGGAGATTTTAGATGTAGTCGTTCGTCCGCGAAAACGCATTTTGGTAGTATTGCCGCCGCGTTACTATGAAAAGTCCGTGGAACTGAACGAAAAATACAGCGACACCGCAATATTTAACCTCGGATACTACACTGTGCCTAAGGGCAAAGATATACTGCTTGACGGTGCAGAGACACCGTTTGATGAGGTGACAACGCGCATTTATGCACGCAAAGACAGAGAGAGTAAGGGCATAGCCGATGATTTGAAATCAGAACTCGGTTTAAACATGACAGTCGACTTGCGCGACAAGATAACTTACCCGGGAAGCACGATGTTGAACGCTGACGCGAACAACTCCTACGACGTGATGGTCGTTTTGGATGCTGACTATTTTGAGGGTAAGGACAGGTAAGGAAAAATTAAAACTATGGCAGAAAAGAATATACTGTTAGAGACAGTTATAGAGGCGATAAAGAGCAAAAAAGGGAAGAATATTACGCTTTTAGACTTGCGTGAACTCGGGGTTTTCGCTGAATATTTCGTGCTTGCGACCGCATCATCAACTCCGCAGATTAATGCTTTAATTGATGCTGTTGACGAGAATGCGAGCAAAATAGGCATAAAGGGCGTAAGACCGCAAGGGGATAACAGAAGCCCGTGGGTTTTGTTCGACTTTGGCGATATAATTGTGCATATTTTCAGCGAAGAGGCGCGCGGCTTTTACCAGCTTGAGCGGCTCTGGTCTGAGGGTAAAAAGAGCGAAATAGCGGACGAATAGTCACGCTAAATAAAGAGGGCAGATAAAAAATGCAAACACATGGGGAATCACATCACCAAACAGAGCTTGAAATCTCGAAACTGATGACCGAGTACCATGCCCATATGTCACAGCATAACGAGATTAAGGCGCGCGAAGTTTTGGCGCGCGCGAAAAGCATCTGCCCGGATCACATCAAAATCGCCATTATTGAGGCAGACGAGGCGTTCACAGTACACGATTTCGTGGCAGCGTACCGCCTTTATTCCGATATTTTTGCCCGCGACCACCAGAACTTAAAGGCCGAAGCACGGCTAAAAATAGTCGAAGAAAAGCTCCGTGAGACAGGTATTTTCGTTGAGGATATTTTGACAAACAGGGGCGAAGAGGTTGAGCAAGAAGAGGAAAAAATCATTGAAAATGCTTTACCGATAGCGGCTGACGAAGAAGACAATGGACATGAAGATTACGACGATGACGATGAAGATGTTCCCGCTGCTGTAATAATTGATGTTGATGACGAAATCGACGAATACGAAGTTGAAGATGAGCCAAAGCACGAAGTAACAGAGCTGGTTGAGCCTAAAAAACCGGTAGAAAACGCTCCTAATTTCGCGGAAAAACCGGCTGAAACGGTTGCACAGCCGGAAGCAAACATTGACTTTTCTGCGCTCTCGGGTCGTGAGTCATCCTTTATTTTGGCTGCCACAAAGAGCGCAAAAACCGTAAAAACAGTAGGCAAAGAAATGGGGGCTGTGGGTGGTAAAGAGAAGTTGCCGCCGGAGTTTGTTTTGCCGCCGACCACTGCAAAAACAGGGAACAGCGAGGCGACAAAAGCTGCGTTTCGCTCAATGTTTTTACCCGGTGTAGGACAGATTTATAATGACGAAATAGGTAAAGGGGTGGGCATTTTTTGTGTCTATATTTTCCTTTTGTTTTATGTTATTTGGCGTATTTTGCAATTAGTGCACCAAAACCACGAAGGGCAATTTATTGAGCGTGGTGACTACGCTACCACTGTATTTTTAGGGGTAATCGTGATAGGGATTTGGATTTACTCAATGGTTGACGCGTACAACAACGCGTAAAAATTTAATTTTTATAAAGGGATTTTAATGGAACAGCTAAGTAAAAATGGTTTTGCGCCGCAGGGTCCGGTTGTTATGGTAATAATGGATGGTGTCGGCATCGGCAAATATGAGAGCGGTGACGCGGTGAAAACAGCGTACACTCCGAACCTCGACTTTCTTTGCGAGAACGCGCTTTACACCACTTTGCGTGCGCACGGCACAGCGGTCGGCTTACCGTCAGACGATGATATGGGCAACAGCGAGGTTGGGCATAATGCTATAGGTTGCGGTCGTGTTTTCGCACAAGGCGCAAAGCTCGTGACTGCGGCTATCGACTCAGGCGATATGTTTAAAGGCGCTACATGGATTAACGCTATTAAAAATGTGAATGACAACGCAAGCACGCTGCACTTTATCGGCTTGTTTTCCGACGGCAATGTACACAGCAATATCGCGCATCTTAGGGCGATGATTGAGACTGCGGCAAAGGAGAACGCTAAAAAAATCCGTATTCATATTTTGATTGACGGCCGCGACGTGGGCGAAACATCGGCACTTGAGTACATTGATCCATTTGAAGGATTTTTAAGCGAAATTAACGGCAAATTTGGCGTAGACGCGCGCATTGCGAGTGGCGGCGGACGTATGTATATAACTATGGATCGCTACAACGCTGACTGGTCTATGGTTCAGCGCGGATGGGATACCCATGTACACGGCAAAGGTCGACAGTTTGAAAGCGCTGCTGAGGCAGTGAAAACCTATCGCGAAGAGAATAAGGGGATGATTGACCAAGACCTCCTCTCGTTCGTTATTGCCGAAGACGGCGCGCCGATAGGCAACATTGCGGATAATGACTCCGTCATCTTCTTTAACTTCCGTGGCGACCGCTCCATTGAGATTACGCGCGCCTTTGAAGAGGAAAATTTGAGCGAAATCGACCGCGGCACGCGCCCAAATGTCTTTTACGCCGGTATGATGCAGTATGACGGAGACTTAAAAATACCGAAAAATTATCTCGTCTCTCCTCCGGCAATTGACCGCACCATGAGCGAATTTCTGGTGAATGCCGGAGTTAAGCAGCTCGCCATCAGCGAAACGCAAAAATTCGGACACGTCACCTACTTCTTTAACGGCAACCGCACAGATAAATTCAGCGAAACGCTCGAGGATTACGTGGAGATTCCGTCAGACATCTTGCCCTTTGAGGAGCGCCCATGGATGAAGAGTGCGGAGATCACCGACTATGTTTTGGAGGCGATAAAAAGCAAAAAATATGACTTTATCCGCATGAATTTCCCGAACGGCGATATGGTCGGGCATACCGGCGTTTATCTTGCCACGCAGATTGGCGTTGAGACCGTAGATCTCGCGCTCGGACGCATCCTTGAGGCAGTTAAAGACGCAAACGGCATCCTCATAATCTCTGCCGACCACGGCAATGCAGACGATATGTTTGAACATAAAAAGACAGGCGATGTTGTGGTTGAGAACGGGAAAAATAAGGTTAAAACCGCGCACTCCTTAAACCCTGTTCCGGCGATAGTTTTGGACTGCGCTGAGAGCGGAAAAATTACGCTAAATGACAACATAGACGGGCTTGGCATCAGCAGTTTGGCGGCGACCACTATGGAGCTTTTGGGCTTTACGCCACCTGCGGATTACGATAAAAGCATCGTAAAAATCACTTGAGCAAAATGCACGAATTAAAGGCTGCGACCGATATCTTAAACATTGCGCTTGAAGCTTGCGAGAAAGAGGGGGAAGACGCTTATATTACCGATATTTTTTTGGTAATAGGTGAGCTTTCCTCCTATTTGGACGACTCTCTTGGCATGTATTTTGCGGAAATCGCTCGTGACACAAAAGCAGAAAACGCTAAACTGCACTTTAAACGTATACCGGCGCGCTTTTTTTGCGAAAAATGTAACCGGCATTACGACAAGCGCGGGAGCAACTTTTCGTGCAACACCTGTGGGGAGATAGGCAAGCTGGACAGGACGAGCGCAAAAGAATTTTACGTTGAAGAGGTGCGAACAATAGTCAAGTGATAATATGGCAAAAATAATTTTACAAAAGGCAATTTTGGCAAAAAATAGTGAACTTGCAGACGAGCTGCGCATAAAGACTGCGGAGCGTAAACTCTTTTTGGTGAACCTTATGGCAAGCCCAGGAGCAGGGAAAACGACCTTTATTGAGGCGATCACTCCATACCTTCGCCTTGCCGGGCTGAATGTCGGGGTTATCGAGGGGGATATCGCTTCTTCCGTTGACACCGACCGCCTGATAGCTAAAGGCATTGAGGCAGTGCAGATAAACACCGGCGGCTCCTGCCACTTGGACGCTTATATGATAGAGCTAGCGCTCGCGGAGCTTACGACCACTGAGGGCATCGTCTTTATAGAGAATGTCGGGAATCTCATCTGCCCGGCAGGTTTTGACCTTGCGGAAGACCTAAAACTCCTCCTCTCTTGCGTTGCCGAAGGGGACGACAAGGCATTTAAATACATCACCATGTACGCTGCCGCCGAGGCGATAGCGCTCAATAAATGGGATATAGCGTCTGCCTTTGACTTTGATATTGCCCGCTACTTTGCCGGTGTGAACGCGGTAAACGAAGACGCTCCCATCTTCAAAATCTCGGCAAAAAATGGCGAGGGCATAGCTGATGTGGCAGCGCTTCTAACAGAAAAGTACAAACAAAAATTCAAACCATGACAAGCACAAAACGGCTCACAATTTCCCTTTTCGGCACTGTTCAAGGGGTGGGTTTTCGCCCATTCGTTTATAGGATTGCCTGCGAGAATAATTTGACGGGGTTTGTGAAAAACCGGGGCGGCATTGTGAAAATAGAGGCGCAAGGAAGCGCTGAGAATTTAAACAATTTCACGCGTGAACTTAAAGAAAAACCGCCAAAAGCGAGCAATATTGTGCATGCTGAGAGCGCGGAAATCGCTATAATAGAAGATGAACTAAGCTTTGAAATCATAAAAAGCGAATCTGCGGAAAACAGCTTCACTCCGCCTTCCGATATCGCCATGTGCGAGCGTTGCAGGCGCGAACTCTTTGACAAAAATAATCATCGCTACCGCTACCCCTTTATTAACTGCACCGAGTGCGGCTCGCGGCTGACCATTATTAAAAGCGCGCCGTATGACCGCGCACAGACCACAATGGCAGGTTTCGCTATGTGTGACGACTGTAAACGCGAATACGAGAACCCGCTCAACCGTCGTTACCACGCTGAGCCGATAGCGTGCGAAAAGTGCGGTCCGAGCTGTTTTTGTGATGGTTTTTCCGGCGAGGCAGCTATCTCACGTGCTGTGGAAACGCTGAAACAGGGCAAAATCGTGGCGATTAAGGGCATCGGCGGCTATCACCTCTGCTGCAAGGTTGAGCGCGGTGTCATTGGAGATTTGCGCGAGAAAAAAGGGCGAGATGCTAAACCATTTGCGCTTATGGCGCGCAACACGGCGACTGTTCAAAAATATTTGAAGGTAAGTGACGCGGAGCGCAAGATGTTAGAGTCAGCAGCAGCTCCGATTACGATTTTAGCGCAAAATGAGCACAATTTTTTCCGCGATTTGCTCTCTGCAGATACCGACACCGTGGGCGTAATGCTCCCCTACACGCCGCTACACACGCTTATCATGGAGGAATTCGATTTTTTAGTTGTGACCAGCGGCAATTTCGGTGGTGAGGCAATAATTTTCGATGACGAATCCGCAAAAAACGCTTTTTCAGATGTAGCGGACACTATTTTATCACACAATCGTCCGATTTTTGCCCCTATTGACGATAGTGTAGCGCGTATTTTTGAGGGTACTCCACAGATAATACGCCGTGCACGCGGATTTTCGCCCAAGCCGTTGATTTATGAAGAAATAGGGAGCAACAGCCCGACTATTTTAGCTGCCGGCGCGCAAATGAAGTCTGCTTTTGCGATTAATCGCGGCAATGAGCTCTTTTTGAGTCAACACATCGGCGAGCTGGAGAATGTTTTAGATGCGTACACACGTGAGATTGAGCGGTATAAGCTGATGCTTGGTGTTGAACCGGAAGCTGTGGCGATTGACCTTCACCCTACGTACAGTTACCGCGAATATTTTGAAAATTTGGGGCTGAAAACAGTGGAAGTCCAGCATCATCGTGCGCATATAGCGAGCTGTTTTGTGGAAAATCGTTTGAAAATAGATGAAAAGGTTATCGGTATAGCGCTTGACGGTATCGGCTTTGGCGATGATGGCACGCTCTGGGGCGGCGAGATTTTTTTTGGCAATATTTGGGATTTAACCCGTGTAGCACATCTCACTCCCATCACCCTTCCGCGGGGTGAGAGCGCAAAATATCCGTATATCAGCGCGCTTTCCGTTGGCGCGGATGGGGCAATGTTCGCCTCTGACGAACGTGTAGCGGCAAATATTCCGCTCGTGCAAGGGGTGATTGAAAGCCACGCGAATACCATAAAATGCTCTTCTGCCGGTCGCCTTTTTGACGCTGCTGCCGCTATTTTGGGGCTTAAAAACATCGCAAGTTTTGACGGTGAGGCAGGTATGGCGCTTGAGACACGTGCTAAACACGCGCCCGATAAATCCGCCGATACTTACGCGGTGAGCTTGGAAAATAGGGAAGATGGGCTGCTCGAGATGTGCCACAGAAGTATTTTTGAGGGGATTTTCGCGGATATTGCGCGAGGTGAATGTATTGAAAATATTGCTTTTAAGTTTCACGCGAGCTTAGCAAAACTTGTAACTCTCGGCGCAGTTGCCGCACGGGAAAAGAGCGGCATAAATATTGTACTGTTAAGTGGCGGCGTTTTTCAAAATACATTGCTTTGGGGCTTAATAGTTGAAAATTTACGAAAACTCAATTTTGTTGTCCACACACACGGCGACACTGTGCCGACAAATGACGGCGGCATAGCTCTCGGCCAACTCTTGATTTTACGAGGGTTTTACGAAGTTATAGAGTCCAAACTTTTATAAAAGTTTGGACTCTATAACTTCATAAGCCTCGTAACCTTCGTAACTAAAGTTCGCGGTTGACGACTGCTTGAGCTGCAACAACGCCTGCTGATGGGTCGCAATCGTAGCCAAGTTCGCTTAAAACAGCACCTAAAACAGCAAGTGCTGCGTAAATATCTGATTCATTTACGTATCCTAAGTGTCCGATGCGGAAATGGGTTGGTTTCAATTTACCTTGTCCGACAGCATAAACAACGCCGTATTTATCAAGTGCCAATTTTCGTATAGCATCGGGAGTGATGCCTGCCGGTGCTTCCAAACAAGTAATAACCGGGCTTGCAATTGCATCATTCTCAACGAAAAGTTTCAAATTAAGCGCTTTTACGCCGGCACGGGTTGCATTGCGGAGTCGGATATGGCGAGCTTGCATATTAGCGATACCTTCATCCATAATCTCTTGCAGTGCAGTCTGCATGCCAAAAAATTGCGGAACAGCCGGAGTCCACGGAGTCTGGCTCTTTTCGGCAAACTCTTTTGCTTCTAAAATATTAAAATAAAATTTGCTCATCTTTGCGTTTTCGGCAGCTTTGAGTGCTTTTTCGCTAAATGAGATAAATGCTAAGCCCGGAGGACACATAAATGCTTTTTGTGAGCCGGCGCAAACTACGTCAAGACCAAGAGCATCAACGTCTAAATCTATAGCGCCAAGACCACTTACAGCGTCAACCAAAATAAGTGCACCGTGCTCTTTAATAATGGGGGCAATTTTATCAATCGGGTTAAACACGCCGGTTGAAGTTTCATTGAACTGGATAAGGACTGCCTTGATCTCTTTATTTGTATCAGCAGCAAGACGTGCTTTTACATCTTCCGGGGCAACGGCATTGCCGAATCCGTAGTCAACTTTTTCAACATCAGCGCCGAATTCTTTTGCAATCTTTGCCCAGCGGTCACCAAAATTACCGATACTGAGCGCAAGCACTTTATCGCCGGGAGAGAGCGTATTTACTATCGCGGCTTCCATAGCGCCTGTGCCTGATGATGTGAGGATATATACATCATTTTTCGTTTTGTATATTTTTTTCAGGTTCTCGGTCACGTCATTGAAAACTGCTTTAAACTGCGGACCACGATGGTTAATCATCGGTCGTGCGTGCGAAAGTAAGACAGATGTCGGACATGGTGTTGGTCCGGGAATCATAAGTAACTGCTTGTCTTTCATTATTTTTTTAATCTCCCTAATTCTTTTTTTAATTTTAAAACCATATTATTATACCATATTTTCTATATGCTGTCAATATTTTTTTGTGATATAATGCAAGCAACCTTACGTTGCACGTTTCGGCGCCTACGCGCGTATATCTTCATACGGAGATGCTTTAAAAAAAAGCTCGGCGGAGCGACTTTTGTAATATTACACTCCGTCAGGTTCTATTGCCATAAGCTGAAATTTCATCCAAGAAGTTATCAGTTACGCCCGTGCAACACAAAAAATAAACCTCACATATTTGTCCTAACCCCAAAAAGCTTACCAAATATTCGCTTGCCTATTATGTAATGCAATCTTTAATAATTTTAATCTAAACTTAAAGCATTTTCGGGGATTTTCGCAATTTTTTTGTCAAAAAGCGCAGATGTTATTCAACCTTCCACTAACTTTAACAAAAAAACAAGAAAATCCCCTGAAATAACTTAAAATTTTGATCAAACTTTTATAAAAGTTTGGACTTTATAACTTCGTAAACCTCAATCTTAGCTTAAGTTTGTTTTTGTTCATTTTTGGATGCAGATTGGACGAAACTAGATGAGGTGTGCTATGCACTCCGAACATTGACGGTTCGTTCAAAACGAACGCAGTGAGTGGTTCTGCGCCAAAAATGGACAAAAACCTCGTACTACTTCGCGTAGTCGACCTGGCGGGTCTCGCGGATAACTGTTACCTTAATCTGACCCGGGTACTGCATATCCTTCTCGATTTCCTTTGCCACGTCGCGTGCAATGATTAATGCCTGATCGTCATTTATCTCTTCCGGTTTTACCAGAATCCTTATTTCTCGACCTGCTTGGATAGCATAACAGCGCTCAACACCCGGTCTGCCGGTAGCTATCTCTTCAAGCTTCTCAAGGCGCTTAATATAATTCGTCAAAGATTCACGGCGTGCGCCCGGACGAGCAGCGCTGATAGCATCAGCCACCTGCACGATAATCGCCTCAATAGTCTCGGGATGCGGCTCACCGTGGTGAGAAGAAATCGCATGCAAAACTTCCTTATTTTCGTTGAAACGGCGAACGAAATCAGCGGAAAGCTCAGCGTGCGGACCCTCATTGTCAGAGTCAAGCGCCTTGCCGAGGTCATGTAAAAGACCGGCGCGTTTAGCAATTTCCACATTCGCGTTCAGCTCTTCGGCGAGCATACGGGAAATATGGCAAACCTCTATTGAGTGATTGAGCACATTTTGCCCATAACTCGTGCGGTAATACAGGCGACCGAGTGTGCGGATAATCTCCGGGTGAAGCCCCGTAATACTCGCCTCCATCACTGCTTTGTCACCGGCTATTTTTATCTGGCGGTCAACTTCAGCTTTTGCTCTTGTCACCGTCTCCTCAATGCGTGTCGGGTGGATGCGGCCATCCTCAACGAGTGCCTGCAAAGACAACCTTGCGACTTCACGACGCACCGGGTCAAAACCGGAAATCACCACCGCTTCCGGAGTATCGTCAACTATGAGGTCAACGCCAGTTAAGTTCTCAAAGGTGCGGATATTTCTGCCTTCACGACCGATAATTCGCCCTTTCAGTTCATCATTTGATATTGGCACCACAGACACGGTATTTTCCGTAGTCTGCTCAACTGCCACACGTTGGATAGCGATAGTCGTTATACGCCTTGCCTCAGCATCGGCCTTCTCAGCTGCCTCGTCTTCCATTGCTTTTAGCATACGTGAAAGCTCTAATTCATTCTGCTCGCGCACAAAGTTAAAGACCTGTTCACGCGCTTCTTCTAATGTCAGCCCGCTCACGCGAAGGAGTGCTTGATTTCGCTCATTCACCAGCTCTTCGGCCTTCTGTTGTTTAGTTTTTAGTTTCTCACGGTCACGCTCAATTTCCTTCTCTTTTTGCGTTAGGATATCAAGCTTTTTCTCCAAAGACTCGTCTTGTTGACGTATCCTCTTTTCGAGTTGATTGAGCTCGCTACGCGCTTCTTTTTGCTCATTCTCGAAATCTTTTCGCATTTTCAGTATCTCGTCAGATGCCTGTATCTGCACTTTTTTGCGCTCTGACTCAATATCTTTAGTTATATTATCAAGTTTCAGCTGCGTTGCCAAACTGTCATTTAGCGTGCTTCGCCAGCTTTTGAAAAAGTAAAACGCTATGGCTATGCCGCCAACAGCGAGACATGATAATATAATAATTACAATCAAATTTACTGCTTCCAAATGTCGTCTCTCCTTTATCTATTATCTATTTTATCTAAAAATTTATATCCAAGATGTTACAATGTACAGTATATTAAAAAATGACTGAACATTCTCTGCTGCGCACTCCTGATCGCTATTTAGGTTTGGATATTTCGTGCGATTTTTGTTTTGCGCTTTTTGCCTATTTTTGAAAAGGTAAAATGCTACTGCAAGACAGCAGACCGCAAGGATAATAACAATCAAACTTACTGTTCCCAACTGCTCACCTCTCCTTTTAGGTCATTCCAAAAAAATCATCTGCATCCATTACGGATGCTATCATATTTGCCTTAAACCCACGCCTAAGCATGGAGTTAAAAATCTTCATCCTATAATTTTTGTCTTCAAACGCGCTCTTATCCGCGTTTTGCTTTAAAAATGCTCGCTCGCACCGTGCGTACTCAGCTTCATCGTCAATATCTGCCAAAACTTCCTCGGAAACATCCTTTGGCACGCCCTTTTCATAGAGTGCCTGCTTTAGGCGCAACTTACTCCACGACGGATGCCCTGCGGCTACATTCTTTGCAAGGTTGAAATCATCCAAGAGTCCAAGCTCAATTAAACGCTCAATAACCGGCTCTATTTGTGCGCGACTTACAGATTTTTGAAGCAATTTCTGACGAAGGCGCAACGCAGTGATGTCGGTACGGCTCAAAGTGCGAAGCGAAAGCTCAAAAACTTCCTCAAATGTCTCATGAAATTTTGGTTTGCGAGCTCGTTTTGGGCTATTTTCCATGCGGTTTTTGCCCTATTCTTGGTCGCTCTCTACGTCGTCGCTGTCAGCACTTTTGGACGGTTTTGCAATCGTTGGGTTCATGCCCATTTCACGAATTTTCGTCTCAATCTCGTTTGCGACATCCTTATTTTCTTCCAAATAGTTGCGCGCGTTGTCACGCCCATGTCCGATACGCTCGGAGTTATAGCTAAAAAATGCACCGGTTTTATTGATAATGCCATAGTCAATGCCAAGATCCAAAATACCGCCGTATTTATTTATTCCTGTGCCGTACATAATATCAAATTCCGTTGCTTTAAAGGGTGGCGAAACCTTATTTTTGACAATTTTCGCCTTTGCCTTACTGCCGATAATGTTCGTACCATCCTTTATCTGCTCGCCCTTTCGCATCTCAATTCTGACACTTGACCAGAATTTTAGCGCGCGACCACCGGGAGTCACTTCAGGATTACCAAACATTATGCCCACTTTTTCGCGTATTTGGTTAATGAAAATACCGCAACAGCGGCTTTTATTTAGCGATCCGGCTATTTTTCTGAGCGCTTTACTCATTAAACGCGCTTGCAAACCGACTTGATTGTCCCCCATCTCGCCCTCAAGCTCAGCTCTCGGTACGAGCGCTGCCACAGAGTCAATAACAAAGACGTCAATAGAGCCGGAACGAACCAAAAGGTCGGCAATCTCTAACGCCTGCTCACCGGTATCGGGTTGGGAGAGTAAAAGTTCATCAATATTTACACCGCACTTTTGCGCGTAATCAGGGTCAAGCGCGTGTTCCGCGTCTATGAACGCACAAACACCACCATTTTTTTGCGCTTCGGCAATGATATGATATGTCAAAGTGGTCTTTCCGCAAGACTCACCGCCGTAAATCTCGGTAATACGCCCACGCGGTATGCCCCCAACACCGAGCGCGATATCGAGCGGCAATGAACCGGTCGAAATAACCTCAGTCTGTATGCGTGACGACATCTCGCCAAGCTTCATGACTGACCCCTTACCAAAAAGTTTATCTATCTGCGCTAACGCACCTTCTAAAGACTCCTCTTTTGTCTTTGTAACATCACCCTTAACCTTAGCACTATCATCTTTTTTTGCTGCCATCTATTCACCTCAAAAAATATAGGAATTAATCCTATTATTATATTTTACCTTTTTTCACAACTTTTGAAAAGAGGTTTTTCATTGTTTTTTATCTTTTTCATTGTTTATTTTGCTTATTTTCTTCTCTTTTTTTATTCTTTTATTCTTTTTTTTGTTTTGTTTTAAGTTTAGAAAAATCTTTTTGCAAAAGATTTTTCTAAACTTAAAGATTTTTTGCGGTTTTTCTTTTAATTTTTTTTGAGTCAGGTATTAGATGGCGAGATTGGTATAAAATTTAAAAAATTAAGGCGAAAAACCGCAAAAAATACTTCAAGCATAATAAAAACTTGTTCACTAAAATATTTGTAAAAAAAGTTGGAGGAAATTTGAACGGTGAGTTTTTGGGATTGGCAGAAATTTAAATGTTGGATGGAGTGTTCGATAAATTTTATTCAAAATGCGTTTTTCGGAGGGTATCTGGAGAAAATTTGGCAGGGAAATGTAAGATTAAAAAGTATAATAATCATTTTGACTAATATTAATGTTACATTTTATATTTTTAAAACAAGTAAGATATTGACAACAGTGCTGTTTTGTGTCATAATACTGTATATAGGCAAAAAAAGCGGAGGATTTACTTATGATAAAGAGCAGCTTTTTAAGAATTCTTATAACGTTTATAGGGGTATTTACTCTTATAAATGTTGCATTTTGCGATACTTTTGGCGATTTTACGTATATTACAAACGATAACCGAACCACGACTATTACCAAATATACCGGTACAGACAGCGTGGTCAATATTCCGGAAAAAATTAATGATTTGCCGGTTATCGCAATAGAAAAAGACGCTTTTAGCGGCAATAAAACTTTAAGCGATTTGACCATTCCAAACAGCGTAACAACCATAGGAGAAACAGCGTTTTATGACTGCACTAATCTTAAAAGTATAAAATTCTCCGAAAACTTGACGCGATTAGGCATGAGAGCATTCGCCAGATGCGCGGGGCTTACCAAGGTTGTCTTGCCCGAATCTCTGACCACTATGGACGACGAGGTCTTTTGGCGGTGCGATAATTTGGAAGAGATAAATATCCCCGCAAACATTACCACACTAAATCTCGGCGTATTTTACCATTGTATAAGTTTAAAAGAGATTATTTTACCGAAAAATCTAGTATCTATAGGGTACGGAACATTTGCCGAATGCAACAGTTTAACCCAAATAGAGATACCTTTTAAAGTTGTGCAACTAGATTGGTATGCTTTTGCCAATTGCGAAAATTTAGAAATCGTACGTTTTTTAGGCAACATTACTATTATTGATGAGAGTGCTTTTACGGGCTGCAACAAAATAAAAACCGTTGTTGTGCCGACATCAGTCACTATTATGAATAGATACCTCAGCTTTTTTCAACAAAAAAATATCGATTTTGTAATTGAGGACAATAAAGATTTATTGGTCGATGGCGATTTTGTAATATTTGAAGATGGTATGTTTTACAGGGGAAATGCCGAAGATTTGGTTATTCCGGAAAAGATTAATGGGCGTGAAGTAACAAAAATCTCCAAATATATGTTTGCCGGCGTCAAAACATTAAAAACAGTTGTTATTCCGGACAGTGTGCGTATTATTGATGATTCCGCATTTTTAAACTGCGAGAAATTAATGTCCGTAAAATTACCTTCCGATTTAGCGACAGTAGGAGACAGGGCTTTTTCGGGTTGCGCGTCACTTACTGAGATTATATTGCCGGACACAGTTTCGTCTATGGGGGATAATGTATTAGCCGGTTGCAGAAGACTAAAAACCGTAAAACTTCCCGACGGCTTGGACAAAATAGAAGAAGGTGCTTTTAAAAACTTTACTTACCTGACTGAAATCGTAATCCCCGGAACTGTGAAAATTATCGGCAAAGAAGCGTTTAATGGTTGTACATCTTTAAAAACCGTAACACTTTCGGAAGGCTTGAGCGAAATTGGAGAACAAGCTTTTTACACTTGTACTTCTCTAGCCGAGATATCCATTCCCGGAAGCGTAAAAAATATTGGCGGAAGCGCATTTGCAGGTTGTAATAAATTAAAAACCGTAACACTAAAAGAGGGCTTAACGGAAATAGGAAAGGGGGCTTTTCATCGTAATACATCTTTAGCCGGTATTACTATTCCCGGTAGCGTGAAAATTATAGGTAAAGAAGCGTTTGCAAATTGTAGCGGATTGAGATCCATAACTCTTCCCGATAGTTTAACCGAGATAGGAGAAAACACCTTTTATGGTTGCACTTCATTGTTTACGGTTGCCATTCCCCGCAATGTGAAAATCATTGGCAAGAGCGCGTTTAGTGGATGCACATCTTTACTGACAGCAGTACTTCAAGAAAGTTTAACGGAAATAGGAGAGGGCGCGTTTTATAATTGCACATCTTTAGCCGGTATTTTTATTCCCGGCAGTGTAAAAATTATAGGTAAAATAGGGGCAGATCAAAACTATTACGAAACAAGAGAAGTTGATTTTGAGGATGATGCTTTTGGCAGATATACTATAGCAAAACCGACCGTTGTTAAAATCAAAGGCGCGTTTGAGGGTTGTACATCTTTAAAATCCGTAACACTTGCAGATGGTATTAGCGAAATAGGGGAAAGCGCTTTTAAAAATTGCAGTGCTTTAACAGAGATTGTAATTGCGGGCAGCGTGGAAAAAATTGGCAAAGAAGCTTTTTTTAGATGTACTAATCTAAAAAAAGCAACATTCCAAGATGGTTTGACAGAAATAGGCGACGGGGCTTTTAGGGATTGTGTATATTTAACTGAGATTATATTGCCCGCCACTGTGAAGATTGTCGGCAGGAGTGCATTTTCTGCTTGTTATAGAGTTGGCACTGTTCAGCTTCTGTCGGGTTTGCTTGAAATAAGAGAAGAAGCTTTTTGGTGTACCGGAATTATTGATATTATTGTTCCTGAAACCGTAGAGTATATAGGAGTCGGCGCGTTTTCGCAGTGTGAACAGTTACGCTCTGTGAAAATTTTATCCGAAAAAGCCAAACTGGACAGTGGCATTTTTTCCGGATGCATAAAGCTAACAACATTAGATTTTGCCGCAAAATTAACAGAAATTCCGCCACGAATGTTTTCCTATTGCAGTAGCTTAGATGTAAACCAAATGCTTAAAAGTATTACTTTCATAGGTAGTAACGCTTTTTCCGGATGCAATTTGACAGAGCTTATTATTCCTGAAAATGTTGAATATGTGGGCGTCGGTGCATTTTTAGGAAGCAAAAAACTGACATCTGTGAAAATTATGTCAGAAAAGACCAAACTGGATAGCAACATTTTTGCCGGCTGCACAAAGCTAAAAAGAGTAGACTTCCCTACCGAGTTAACAGATATTCCGCCCGGAATGTTTTCAAACTGTGAGAATATAGATGTCGCTTATATGTTAAAAGATGCCGTCACAATAGGCGAAAAAGCTTTTTCGGGATGTAGTTCGCTTGTTGAGCTGGTCATTCCCGAAACGGTCGAATCTATAGGAAACGGCGCATTTTCCGAATGTAAAAACCTAGAATATGTGCAGTTTTTGACAGATAATCCGGAGCTTGGGGGCAGTATATTTTACAGATGCGGAAAACTTGAAAAGGTAGATCTCCCTAAAAAAATAACTGTTATTCCGCCTTCAACATTTATGTATTGTTTCGGCATAACCGAATTTGTTATTCCGGAAACTGTGACAGAAATAGGCAGACACGCTTTTTCGGGCTGTAATAAATTAAAATCTATATCTCTGCCATCTGCTTTGACTAAATTGGAAGAGGGAACTTTTTCTGATTGTTCTGCTCTACAGAATATAACTCTTCCCGAGAACTTAACGGAAATAGGCAACAGAACTTTTTATAACTGTATGTCTTTTATCAAAATTACATTACCCGACAAGGTAACGACCATAGGCGAACAAGCTTTTCGCAACTGTAAAACACTTTATAATATAGTTTTGTCTGAGAATTTAACTTCTATAGGCAAAGGTGCTTTTAGAGGTTGCGAGGATTTGACGAATATTGCCCTTCCGGATAGTGTGACTATTATGGGGAATGAGGCTTTTTACGGATGCATAAACCTTAAAAATGTAGTTTTATCCGAAAGTTTAACTTCTATAGGCGCACAAGCTTTTAGAGGTTGCGAATCTTTGACGGAAATTGTCATTCCGAACAGTGTAATGACTATGGAAGAAGAGGCTTTTTGCGGGTGTGTAAATCTTAAAAATATAGTTTTACCCGAAAAATTGACTTCTATAAACGATAAGAGCTTTTATAATTGCGAGTCTTTGACGGAAATTACATTGCCGGATAGTGTAACGACTATAGGAAATAATGCTTTTTCCGGGTGTGAAAACCTGAAAAATGCAGTTTTACCCAAAAATTTAACTTCTATAGGCGCGCAAGCTTTTAATGGTTGCAAATCTTTGACGGAGATTATCCTTCCGGGCAGTATAAAGACTATAGGAAATGGAGTTTTTTTCGGTTGTATTGCGCTAAAAAATATAACATTGCCTCCAAATGTCACTCTAGGCAGCAATGTCTTTTCCGGTTGTGCGTCTCTTATCGAGATCACAATGCCAAGATTTACACAAGCATATGGGGCAATAACTTCGGCTGAGTTTCGCGGTTGTGTGAACTTAGAAAAGATAGTCTTGCCCGAAAATGCTACTTCTATATCTTCCGGGGCTTTTCGCGGAATGAAATCTCTCACCGAAGTAGTCATACCTGACAGCGTAACGACCATAGGAAGCGAGGCGTTTTCCGGATGTACTTCTTTAAAAAATATAAAATTGCCTCCTACTGCCACAGTAGGCAGAAATGCCTTTACTGATTGCGCGTCACTAACGGAGATTGTTATTCCGAATTTTACAATGACATATCCATTGTCCGGAGAGTTTCAATTAGCGGCCGGTGAATTTCGCGGTTGTGTAAATCTGAAAAAGATAACTTTGCCCCGAAATGTAACTTCTATCGGCAAGGGCACTTTTTCCGGATTAGAATCTCTTGTTGAGGTTGTTATTCCAAGCAGTGTAAAAACTATAGAGAGCGAAGCGTTTTTGGGTTGCGAAAAGTTAGAAAAAATTGTATTGCATGAAGGTATAACGGCTATTGGCGACAGAGCTTTTAAGGGTTGCGAGTCTTTAACCGAGATTATATTGCCAAGCACGGTAAAAACTATCGGAGTTGAGGTTTTTTCCGACTGTGTAAATCTTAAAATTGCTAATTTGCCGGCGGGTATGGTCAATATTCCGGAGTCAATGTTTAGAAACTGTAAGAAACTGGATGTCACTGAATTGTTAAATGGCGTTGTTACAATAGGTCATTATGCTTTTAAAGGATGTGATGCCATCACTGATTTGGTTATTCCGGACACTGTTACGTCTATAGGCTCGGAAAGTTTTTCAAACTGCGCTAATCTAAGTAGCGTTACTGTTCCGGCATCTGTTACAAAGATATTATATGATGCTTTTAGTCGCCTTGATTTTGCAACTGATGGTTTGACTATGCATGTTGCGCAAAATTCCGTGGCAGAGAGACATGCTAGACTTCATTGGATAGAGTATATGTATCTTGACGGAACCAAGCCCGAAGTAAAGATGGAAGAGGAGCAAGAATGGCGTGATTTATGGCAGTATGGCTCTTGGTGGGATGATTCTTGGTGGGATGACTTTGTTAACTCCACTCAAACTCCTGAGCAAACTCCTGAGCAGGAAGATGATAATTTCTGGTGGTATGAGTATGACCCATGGTGGTAGGCAACATCACGTTGGCAACCTTACGTTGCACGAATTTATGCCTTCGCATGTAAGTCTTCAAACGGAAATGCTTTATAGCCAAATTGTTGGGGTAAATTCTCACAAGGATTTACTCCGATTTTCGGATTTTTAACTTTGGCGAACTTTCCGTCCGGCTGCTTCTAACTTCCGCTTGGCTTATCCAATTTATTTTATGTTCGAAAATCGACTTTGCTCTTTCAAACTACCCTACGGGGTAAAGAAAGGGGATTTTCAAAATTTTTGAATAGGTCGGTAATCCAGCAATTAAGCTCGCGCAAAACCATCGGTTCACCCATGGCAAGCGTTGAAATTTTAGACAAGCTGTGCAGATTGCCGATACAAAGAGCAGAAAAACTACAAGCGTGGGCGCAGATTTGAAGTGTAAAAAAACTTTTATAAAAATTTGAACTCATAAACCTAAATATGGTATAATAATAAGAATGGATTTTGATGTAATTATTATTGGTGGTGGGCATGCCGGGTGTGAAGCAGCCTATACTGTCAGCAGATTTGGGCTTAGCGTGATGATGATTGCGCTGAAAAAAGAGTGTATCGGCGCGCTGTCGTGCAATTGCAGCATTGGCGGGCCGGGCAAAGCGCATCTCGTACGTGAAATCGCGGCTTTTGGTGGCGTGATGCCGAAAATAGCTGACCAAACCGTCACTCATCGACGATTAATCAATACCAGCAAGGGGCCGGCAGTGCATGCATTGCGCGTTCAAGTCGATAAAGACCTTTATCCCCAATTTATGCAAAATTTCCTTGGAAATATCCCTAATATTACCATTTTAGAGGCAGAAGTGGCAGAAATTCTAGCAAAAAACGGCTATTTTGAAGGAGTGATACTCACAGATGGAAGCAAAATCACCGCAAAAAAGGGCATAATTACCACCGGAACATTTTTAAACGGCGTGACCTTTGTCGGAGACACCACAAAGCCCGAGGGGAGATACGGCGAGCCACCTGCGACAAAGCTGAGCCAATCCCTGATTGACCACGGATTTAAGCTCGGACGGCTGAAGACCGGCACCACGCCGCGCATCGCTGTTGAGAGCATAGATTACGACGAGTGCGACTTGCAACCCTCCGATAACATTGAGCGTACCTATGAGTTTGATTGGCAAGAGCCGAAATTGCCGGAAAGAGAGCTTATGCCGTGCCATTTGACCTATACAACCGAAGAGACGCATCAAATTATTCGCGACAACTTAAACCGTTCCGCGCTCTACGGCGGTCTCATAGTTGGTAAAGGTCCACGGTATTGCCCTTCCATTGAAGATAAAATTGTCCGTTTTGCCGACCGCGACCGCCATCAGATATTTTTGGAGCGCGAAGGTTGGCAGAGCAATACGGTTTACCCTATGGGCATTTCTACCAGTTTACCTGCCGATGTTCAAGAGGCGTTTGTGCACTCCATTCCGGGACTTAAAAACGCTGAAATAGTTCGCTACGGCTATGCCGTGGAGTACGATTTTATCCATCCTTTTCAGCTTAATGCCACATTACATACCAAACAAATGTTCGGCTTATATACAGCAGGACAAGTAAATGGCACTTCCGGCTATGAAGAGGCTGCGGCACAAGGATTAATAGCCGGACTAAACGCTGCACTCTCAATAACAGCACAAGCTCAATATATACCCGGACGCGAGGTAGGATACATCGGGGTATTATTAGATGATTTAGTAACAAAAGAGCTTACCGAGCCATACAGACTGCTCACATCAAGGGCTGAATACCGTTTGCTTTTCAGACAGGATAATGCTGATAGCCGCCTAACTCGTACAGCACAAAAGTTCGGTATTATTCCGGATGCTGATTTTGCGAGATTCAGCGAAAAAATGGCGGCAATTTCCGCTGAAATAGAACGTATGAACTCAAGCTCTCCCAACGACATTGGGTTAAAGGGAGTTGTAGTACACAAAGTGGCAGACTGGCTAAAACGTCCGGAGATTTCTTATGACAATTTACGTGAATTTGATGAGGTTTCGCGCAAACACTCCTATTGGGTGGGTGCAGAGGTAGATGTTGCCATAAAATATGATGGATATATTCGCCGTGAGGTTGAACGCATTGAACGCCAAGAGGACCTTGAGGGGCGTGCGATACCTATTGGCTTTGATTTTCGTTCGGTAAACGGCTTATCTAACGAAACATTGCACCATTTGGAGCGTGTTCAACCACAAACTCTGGGTCAAGCAAGCAGAATTGCCGGTATAACCCCATCCGACATCCTTTTATTGAGCGTTCACCTCCGCCGAAATGCTCTGCGCGACTAATGCGCTATTGTTCCACGTGGAACAATCTCAAAAGAAAGTGCCGAGGTTTGATAAAAGGTAGAATAAATGAACATTTTTGAAATTCTTCGTAACGCGACTGACTCTAAGAAGGGTGAGGAAATGAGCTTGTATATGCGCAACCAATTCCCATTTCTGGGCATACAAACACCGATAAGGAAACGACTTAGCCGGGACTTTTTGAAAGCAAAAGGGAAACTGAATGTTGACTGGGACTTTGTTTTTGAGTGTTGGGAACAACCGGAACGCGAGTTTCAATATCTGGGAGCAGATTATCTGCTTAAACTTAAAGCACTATTGACACCGGCAGATATTCCAAATATACGCAAATTGGTTGTCTCTAAATCGTGGTGGGATACGGTGGACTGCCTTGATGTTCTTGTTGGCGACATCGCGCTAAGATATAATGAAGTGAATGAAACGCTGCTTGCTTGGAGCATTGATGATAATTTCTGGCTTCGCCGCATTGCAATTGATCACCAACTGACGCGACGCGAAAAGACTGATACCGCACTTCTTGAGCGTATTATCGTAAATAATTTGGGGCAGACAGAGTTTTTTATAAATAAGGCCATTGGTTGGGCGCTGCGTGATTATAGCAAGACGGATCCTGACTGGGTTCGCTCCTTTCTCGAACGTTATGCCGGTAAAATGGCGACTCTTAGTATCAGAGAGGCTCGTAAATATCTGTAAACTCAAGTTTTTATCGGTTAAATCTGCACCCGCGCTTTATATTTTTCTTCAGTCGGCTCAGTCATCTGTCGCTTTAACTTAAAAATCCAACGCAAGGTATTGGTGAACCTCTTTTTTTACCTGACAACTCTGTACCCACGCTTTACGTTTTTCTTCCGCCAACTCCGTCATCTGCTCATTTACCCTAAAAATTCAACGCTCGGTATGAGTGAACCGATGGTTTAATACGCGTATCGCGTGTATTACCAACCTTACACCAAGCTATATCCTCGCGCGAAGCGCCATTAAAATTTTGTTCAAACTTTTATAAAAGTTTGGACTTTATATAATTTCGTAAAACCTATGATTTTTTGCGGATTTCGGAGGACAATTCATCGATGATTTGACTGATTTCCTTATCTATTTTCATCTGCGAAGCCAATTTATCGCAAGCGTACATAACGGTGCTATGATCTCTATCGCCAAAGCTGCGGCCTATCTCAGGGAATGAGACATTTAGCAGTTCACGGCTCAGATACATAGCTATTTGGCGCGGGATCACAACATCGCTGCGGCGACTTTTACCATTTAGTGCATCCTGCGAGATATTATATTTATTGCACACCAAAGACTGGATATCGGAAATAGTCATCCGTTGGCTGGTTATGCCCAAGGTATGGTCTTTTAAAAGATCCATCGTCATATTGAGCGTGATTTCCGCACTTGTGATAGATTTATAGACCAAAAGTTTGGTCATCGCGCCTTCTAAAACGCGAACATTTGCTGTGATGACTGATGCCATATAGCTTATAATATCCGGTGATAAGCGCACGCCTTCCATGAGTGCTAATTGCTCTAAAATGGCTTTTCTGGTCTCAAAATCCGGAGATTTTATATCNACCATCAGTCCCCACTCAAANCGTGAGCGTAGGCGTTCATCTAAGATCCGTAAATTTTTGGGCGGACGGTCTGAGGTTATTATTATCTGTTTTTTTGTGTCGTGCAAAAAGTTAAATATTTGGAAAAATTCAGACTCTGTACGCTCTTTTGAAGCTATAGTTTGAATGTCGTCAACAAGCCATAAGTCAATGTCTTGATAGTGGCGTTTAAATTTTACAAAGCTGTTATGTCCTTGCTGTGTTGCGTTCACCACTTGAAAGGTGAAATTTTCACCGGAGATAAATTTGACCTTTGCATTGGGGTTTTTCTTCAGCATTTCATTGCCTATCGCTTGCATAAGGTGCGTTTTTCCAAGTCCGGCACCACCGTAAATAAAGAGTGGGTTATAAACCTGGCGACCATTTGCCCGCGCTATGAGTTTTGCGGCCTCAGCTGCTGCGTAGTTGTTCGAACCGATAACGAATTGGTCAAATGTATAGCGGCTGTTGAGCGGAACTGAGAGGAAGTCGTCTTCCATGTCAGCGTCTTTGTGCTCTATAGTTTGTGTGTTGTTTGCGCTTTTATTGTTTTTCAACAGCGCATTTTCCACATGCAAAAGCGGCAACTGTTCGTCAACTATATTTAGGTTGACAGAAATACCGTATTTATCTTCTATTTTTGCGATAATATTCTTTTCGCAGTTTTTATATAGCCATTCAGCCGCGAGTTTCCCCGGTGCTGAAATTTGTAAATTATTACCGTCAAACTCGCGCACTTTAAGCTCCCGTAAAAGCTTTGATACAGCCGCTGTGGGCTTGCGCTTGTTATCTGATATTATTGTTAATATTAATACTTGTAGCTCATCTATGTTAGGCACTAAATAGTTTCCTTTTTACTATAAATATGTTTCGTTTTAAACAAATACATGATGTTATATTACTTAAATGTAATATATATTTTCTGTTGTGTTCTGTTTTACTATGATGTTGCTACGATATATTACTGTGATGTTGTGATGATGTTTAGTTTTTTATAATCTTGATACAGTCAATTCTTTTGTTAAATGATTGCGACACTTTTTCTCTTGTAATTCCCTTTTCTTCTCGACTCTTGCTCTATAATCTCTCTTTTTCTTTTTACTTCCCCTTGCCTCTCTCTGCCCTTCTTGCTCTTCTGTATCCCCTATCTCTGTTTTCCTTGCCTCTTTTTACTCTTCCTTGCCCTCTTAATTTGTCGCTCTCTACCCTTTTGTTCCTCTTGTCTCTTTTTACTCTATCTTACCGCTCTCTGCTCTTTTGTCCTCTTATCTGCCTTGCCCCTCTTGTCTTTCTTATATTGCCGAGTATTGTGGATAAGTACACAATGAACAAAATAAGGTTATGCTAATATTATACTGATAAAATATTATTAATGCAAGTGGCTAAATATAGGCAAAATGAACGGTTTTGAAGGTAAATTTTGTGCTAATTATATTGAAAAGATTGGCAAGTAACAAACAAATGTTCGTATGGAAAAAAAATGATATAACTTACCCACAATATTTATGCACACCTGTGGATAACTTTCAATATTTTCGTCCATTTTGGCCGCAGAATCGCAGCTAAAGCTGCTTTGAACAAGCTGTTCGTTTCGCAGTGCCAAGCACAGCTTCACTCCATCTCGTCCAATCTGCATCCCAAAATGAACGAAAATTAACGCTGATTGGTTTTTGAAAACAGCTAGCGGTTTTTGGCAAAAAAAATTACGGAAATCGCGCTAAAATGCTTTAAGTTTAGATCAAAATTATCAAATGTGTGGTTTTATTAATAGGCAAGTGCAAATTTGGTAAGTTTTTATGGTGTGGGGACATATTTGCAAAACTTTTTTGATTGAACAAGCGTAACTGATAACTTGATGGCTGAAAGTTTCAACCAAAGGCAGATATAACAAGCTTACCCACCTTAGTTATTTTATCAGATTATTTATGCTTTACAGCATAATCAAAAGTATTCATAAGTTCTTTACCATTTTGCATAATAGAGGTCAAATCTGAACAATTATAAAAGGCCTCATAAACTATTGTCGTTGCACTGTCAGCGATAGTATATTCGCCGGATTTTCCGGCAGGACAAGCAAAAAGTATTTTACCATCTTTACTATAGAGCACGCCATCAATACTTATAAAAAATGGGTTAGATTCTAAAACCACAATTGAGGTAATGCTTTTACTGCTAAACGCTCGCCTTCCGACAACAGAGACTGTACTTGGAATAATCACAGTCGTCAAGTTAGCGCAACCGGAAAAAGCATCTTCATTTATATGGTTCATCTTTTCAGGAACAGCATAGGTGTCTCCATCTTTTCCTCCGGGATAAACTAATAAAATGCCAAAGTTATTAAATAAAACGCCATCAATACTGAAAAAATTCTCATTTCCTTCTGCTACATTTATAGATTTTAGCTCTGCGCAACCATTAAAAGCATCTCTAAATATTGTCTCAACAGAGTCCGGCAAAGTGTATTCCCCTCTTTTTCCGGCTGGAAAACTATATAGCTGGGTTTTTTGAGGGTTAAACAAAACACCATCAATACTGAAAAAGTTTTCATTTCCTTCTGCTACATTTATAGCTTCAAGGCGGGTACACCCATTAAAAGTAGGAGGATACATAAACTCTATATCTTTTGAAATATCAATGGAAGTCAAGCTTTCACAACCTGAAAATGTACGATTTGCTATTATCTTAACGCCATTTGGTATTTTTATAGAAGTCAGGCTTTTGCACCCTAAAAACGCCTCTTCCTCTATTGCCGTCATATAGTCAGGCAAAATAATGGAGGTTAAACTCTCACAGCCCGAAAAAGTACCGGCACATATTAACTTTACGCTGTCAGGGATACTTATCTCTTTTAAGCTTGAGCAGTCTAAAAAAGCAAATCGACCTATATATACTACGTTTTCAGGAATTACGACAGCAGCCAGCTTTAAACAGCCGGAAAAGGCAGAATTACCTATATTTGTTATACTTTCCGGCATAGTAACAGAGACTAAACCGGAGCAGTTTGAAAAAGCATTTTCGCCGATAGAAACTATGCCGTCAAGAATAGTCACTTCCTTCAAACCAGAACAACCGGCAAAGTAGGATTTTACTGTTTTTATACCACCCGGAAGAGTAATAGAAGTTAAAGCGGAACAGCCGGAAAAGGCAGCATCGCCTATAGAAGTTATACCGATTGGGAGATTGATTTGCGTTAAGCCGGAGCAACCAAAAAAAGCGTTTTCACCTATAGAAGTAACACTTTCCGGAAGCTTTAATTGTTTGAGCTTAGAACAGTTGGCAAAAGCTTCCCAATCTATAAAGGTGATACCATCCGGAAGATCAATATGCGCTAACTCCTCACAACCGGAAAAGGTTCTATACCCTATTGCGGTGACACTATTTGGGATATTGATTTCCTTTAAAGCAGAACAACCAAAAAAAGCAGCATTTCCTATAGAAGTAACATCTTCCGGCAGTTTCAATTTTGTTAACTTAGAACAGTTAGCAAAAGTTTCCCAACCAATAGAGGTGACACCCTTTGGGATATCAATCTCTGTTAAGTTGGAGCAACCGGCAAAAGCGGCATCGCCTATAAAGTTCACGCGGCTTGGAATTTTAATTTGTGTTAAACTATTACATGCACCAAAAGCAGAATTGCCGATAGATGTTACGTTCTCCGGCAATATCACTTGTGTTAACTTGTAACATCTGGCAAACATAAAATTGCTAATTGAAGTTACGTGAGCTGGAATCTCTATTTGAGTTAAATTAGAGCAACCGGCAAAAGCATCAGCGCCTATAGAATATACGCCCTTTGGAACATCAATCTCTTTTAAACCGGCACAGTTTAAAAAAGCGCGGTTACCTATTGTCTTTACTGTGTCGGGAATATTAATTTTTGTTAACTTTGTACAGTTCGCAAAAACAGAAGAGCCAATAGAAGTGACGCCGTTAAGGATGGTCACTTCCGCTAAATTAGAGCAATCACTAAAAGCATAATCCAGTTTATCTATGTTGCCGGAAATAGTGATGGAAGTTAAGCTTTCACAGCCAAAAAAAGCAAACTCGCCTATAGAGGTAACACTATTTGGTATATCTATTTTCGTTAAGTTTGAGCAGTTATAAAAAGCAGATTTGCCGATAGTCTTTACTGTGTCGGGAATGGTAATAAAGGTTAAAAAGAAAAAATTTCCAAAAGCACTGTCACCAATAGCTATGACGCTATACTCATCAATATTAGGTGGTATATCTAAACTTACATCTTCAAAACCTTGTTCAGTATCTATCTTATCATACGTAAGCTCTCTGTCATACCCATAATATCTCGTAATAGTTGCCTCATCTCTGTGGTTTAGTGAATATTCCCAGAGTCCATCAACACTTTTTATACAAAAAGCGCTTGATGAAAAACAAAAAAGTAAAAAAAAGAGTGACAAAAGAGCTATTTGCTTCATGATACCCCCCGATATGTTTAATTATATCAGATTTTTAAGATAAATGCAATCAAAAAAATGGAGAGTGGAAAAAAAATATAAGTTGAGTGTTAAAATTACTATTTTATATTAATGTTTAATAATAATAATAAGCTTTGTGGAAATATGGATAACCTTAGTAAGGTAAGCGTGAAAAAGGTGTAAATAAGTTGCTGATAACTTTTTTAAAAGAGCAGAGTTATCCGCTGAAAAGTTGTCCGCAAGATTATCCGCAAATACTTTTCCACAAGCTATTGAAAACTATTTCACAAAGTTTTTGAGCATAAGCGCTGCTGTATAACCTGCACCAAAACCGTTGTCAATATTCGTTACAGTAACCCCACTGGCACAACTGTTGAGCATACTCAAAAGCGCAGAAAGACCACCAAAGTTAGCACCATAACCCACACTCGTCGGAACAGCTATTACAGGAACGCTGACTAAACCACCAACTACACTTGCAAGCGCACCCTCCATGCCTGCTACAACAATGATGACCTTGGCTGACGATATACGCTCCATCCTGCTTAAAAGGCGATGTAAGCCCGCTACACCAACATCATTGATCCTGTCAACACGGTAACCAACCGCCTCAGCAGTTACAGCTGCCTCTTCAGCAACCGAAAAGTCGGAAGTACCGGCAGATAAAATAGCAATGTACGGAGGAGTATCAGTATTGGACGGCTCAAGCTGCACATTTTCACGCCTAAAAAGAGCGGTTTTAGCGGCAGAGTTGTAAACTACTTTTCCCTCCACATCACTGCCCTTGACACGCTTCAGTAAACTGTTTATCTGACTTTCGCTGACCCTGGTCGCTAAAATGACATCAGAATTTTGCACAAGACGAAGGAAAATCTCAACAAACTGCTCCACACTCTTGCCCTTTGCAAAGATAACCTCCGGAAAACCGGTGCGAAGCTCGCGAGAATGATCTAAACACGCATAATCGCTAACCTCCTCAGCGCCAAGACGCTTAATCTGAGTGACAAAATCATTCTCACTTATTACACCACTCTTTAAATCAATCGCAAGCTGCAAAATATCTTTTTCGTTCATACCCATATTATATCACATTATATAATTTTCGTCCATTTATTTCTTTTCTTTCTTTTTTTCTTTCATTGTTTGTTTGTTTTTATTATTTTCTTTTTTCTTTTTTCTTTTTTTTGTTTTGTTTTAAGTTTAAAAAAATCTTTTGCAAAAAGATTTTTCTAAACTTAAAGATTTTTCACGGTTTTTCTTTTAATTTTTTGAAGTTAGGCAAAAAGTGACGAGGTTAGCGAAAAATTTGAAAAAATTAATGCGAAAAACCGTGAAAAATACTTATAAAGTTCGCGTAAAGTTGTGTTAGAAAATATCTTGAGGGACAAAAGGGTGGAAATTTGAGAGATGGTTTTATAGTTTTAAGTATAATACTTTGGATTGACATAATAAAAACCCTTTCCTGCAAACAATAAATTGGGATAAGCCAAGCGGTGTTTAGCAGTATTCAGGCGAAAAGTTAGCTAAAATTAAAGTCAGAAAAGCGGAGTGCGTCTTTCGAAAAAATCACTCCGACAAGCTTATTTTAAAGCGTTTCTGTGTGAAGATATACGCGCGAAGGCGCAACTTTCGTGCAACGTTAGGTTGCAAAATATCTTGAGGGACAAAAGGGGTAGAGATTTGAAAGATGGGTCTTTTATGCTTGCCGGAATTTGAGAGGTGTGTTTGAATGTTTGATAAATTTATTTAGAATGTATTTTTTGAGCGGATATCGGGGAGGGAGCAAAATATTTTGATAGATCCCGTTAGTTTCTTTTTTTGGTTTTTGGCGCGCGAGCTTAAATTATTTGTTAAAATAATTTAAGTACTACTCGAGATTTCAATCTCGAGTAGTTAGTACAATTTTTTTCGTATTCGAAAAAAAATTGTACCTCGCGCGCCAAAAACCAAAAAAAGAAACTAACGAGATCTATCTTAACTAACTAAAATAAATAGAGTTAAGCCAAGCGGAAGCGAGTAGCAATCAAGCGAAAATTTTGTAAAAGGAAAAATTTGAAAAGCTGAGTAAATCCTTACGAAAATTCACCTCACCGAGCTTATTTTAAAGCATTTCCATACAAATATTTATGCTTTATACGCGCTGAAACGTGCAACGCACGCGCTGCTTTTTGTTTATTTTATATTGTAACAGGGTAATTATATCATATATAAAGGTAAGCCGATTTAGCGTGTCAAAGCCAGTAATATTTAGAGGTGCCCTTTAGTGATATGCTAATATTATGGCTTGCTTTAAACAAAAAAAGGAGATTGGAAAAATGAGTCCAAAAACAGGGCACACATATCGCCCCCCCCCCCCCCTATTCACCGCAAGAAATTATT
>JGI994J12354_10000344_pt1 | contig 45950 bp, 51 predicted proteins | sample IntmicLarv3ML3BL_FD_12354 | JGI IMG/M metagenome (IMG submission 12354) | reverse complement strand
AGTAAGTTTGTTTTCATATCTAAATGCTTCATCTCCTAGTGTCATAACACTACTTGGTATTACTAGTGAAGTTAAGGCATTGTAACCAAATGCTCCATAACCTATCTTAGTTAAGGTGTTTGGGAATGTAATATCAGTTATCTTATTTCTTCTAAAGGCATAGTTTTCTATTGATTTTATTTTACTTGATAATTTTAAACTTGTTATATTTTTACCTTCAAAAGCATTTATTCCAATTATTTCTACATCTACACCATTTATTTTTTCTGGTATGATGATTGATTTTGGACAGACTGCTCCTTCTGGATGATTTCTTTCTCTATCATAATAGTATCCTATAGTTTTAGTTTCCATATTAAAAGCAAAGCATTCCATGAATTCCCATATAATTGATTTAGCATCATTACACCCTGTATCCCATCCAAATCTATTACTTCCCCAGGTTGTAAAATCAGACGTTTTATTCTTACCTAAAATTCTTACTTCGGTTAGTTTATTATATCTAAATGATTCATTACCTAAAGTCATTACACTGTTTGGTATTACTAATTTTGTAAAATTATTATAAGAAAATGCTCCATAGTTTATTGCGACTATTGTATCAGCTAATATTACTGATGTTAATTCTTTACTTTTAAATGCATTATTTCCGATTATTAGAACGTCCTTACCATTTATTTTTCTTGGTATTACTAAGTCTTTTGGACATTCAGGTTTACTTGTATCATTATTTTCATGAGTATTATAACCTGTTATTGTTCCTGTCGACTCATTAAATATAAAACATTTATCAGGTGTTTTTTCTGCTTTCTCATATTGGTCTTGATATTCTTTTGTATCATCTATTCCTTTTTTAAATATATCTCCATATAATGTATCTTTTTCTGATATATATGACCTTAGTCTTACACTGTCCCATGTACTGCAATCATCTTGCATTATGTTAATAGTTTCTCTTTCACCTACTCCTATTTTTGTATCCAGTTCAACTGTATTTGGTCTTACATAATCTTTTGTTAATAGTTCTTCATGCGTCAGTAAAGTACCATATCCATTTTTACTTCTTCCTGTCCAATAATAGTTATACTGGTCACTATTAAATGTTACTACTACATATGCTTTGTCCCATTCACCATATGGATTGCGTCCACGTTCTAAGTCTATACATTTAACTGGTATGTAATAGACTTCATCAGTTGAAGTTATTGGTAATTCTAGTGCATTAACCTTATTTCTTACTGATGATATATATTGTTTTGCGTTTGTTATATAACCATTTTTTCTCGAATCAGTTATATATCTACTTATTGAAGGTATAGCTATTAACATAAGGGTACCTAATATTATTATTACTGCTAATAGTTCTATTAAGGTGAATGCTTTGCTATTTCTTAATTTACAATTTTTCATATTAATGCTCCTTTGTATTTGACTATTTTACAAATAACATTCTTATATTTTAGTCAAAATATTACGATATTATTTTGTTATATATGCTACCCTATTGTGGTTTTAGTATATCATATTTATAGATTTGTAAACAATAACAATTAATTAATTGCCATATTTTTTCAAAATTAAATGAAGAAACTCATTCTCCATTATTTTTTTATTGATATGTTTTTAACTTTTGGAACACTTTTGAAGATTGTGTTGCTTTTGCCTCCATTATTAACGATTGTATTTCGAAGCTATTAATTTTGCCTCCAAGAAAGTTTATTTTTATATCTAAGGCTCCTGGAACTTTTTCTGGTGAATCATCATAGAGTGCTGGTACAAAAACAACAGGTGGACGATTCTCTTCAGCATAATATAAGTTTCTATGGGTATGACCTCTTAAGGTAAATGCTGGTTTTTTAGTTCCTAGTAATTCTGCTAGTTCCGATTCATGTGCTACTCTTTCCCGTTGTAAGAATGGATGATGGACTGCTATAAAATCTTTATTTATTTCAATTGTTGCTAGTTTGTAACCTAAGAATACCATATCTGGTCTTTTTTGAGTAATAAATGTTGATATATCTACTCCATAATGTGCCACTGTTCTAAAGTCATGATTTCCACCAAGAATGTAATTTGTTATGCTGTTATCTTTAGGATAATTTTCTACAATATACCTAGCTGTCTTAATTGGATCTTTTACTTTTAATTTGTCTTTATATTTATCACCAGGTGAATAATTTTCTGCTAGGTCACCTGCATGAATCACTGCATGTATTCCATGTTTAACTGCATATTCAAAGACCATTTGAATATAATCTGTTCTATCCCTAATATGTCCTAAGTGGGTATCACTTATTACTATAAATCTAGCAGTGTCTCCTAAGGCATTTATTTCTATATTTGCATTACTTTTAACACTGCCAAAATTACGACTTAAAAATAATTTAGTTTCCAAATCAAATTCATAAATAGGTTCTATTAAAAAGCCTTGATTCCTTAAATAATTTAGCTTAGTTATTAATTGTTGTTCACTTAGGCCTAATATGTCACTTAGTTCTTGGAATGTTGTTCCTTCTTTAATTAAATCAATTATTTGTGTCATAATAAAAACCACCCTAATCCTAAATTTATAATAGCATTATATGGTGGCTATAACAAGAAAAAATTACTTACTTTATTTCAGTTATTTGTATCTTATATGTTCCATTTGGACTTTCAACTTCTACAATATCTCCAGCTCTCTTATTTAATAAAGCTTTTGCTATTGGACTTTCATTAGATATTTTACTAGCAAATGGATCGGCTTCTTGACTTCCTACTATCTTGTATTCATCCATTTCAGTTTCATCATCAACATATTTTATACCAACTGTTGAACCAAGTCCTACTTTATCTTTTGAACAATTTTCTATTATTGCAGCATTTTCTAGCATCTTTTCAATTTTCTTTATTCTACCTTCAAGTTCAGCTTGATCATTTTTAGCAGCATCATAATCTGCATTTTCTGATAAATCTCCAAGTGATCTTGCTTCTTTTATTGCTTTAATGTTCTCTGGTCTCTTTATATTAATTAATTCATCAAGTTCTTTTTTTAAGTCTTTTAACCCTTCTTCGGTTAGATAAATTGTTTTAGAACCCATAATTACGCACCTCATTTCAATTACTGTAAATTATACCAAATATTATTGATTCTGTCAATCAAAATATATTAACAGTTATGACTTTATATTTTTATACTCATTTAAAAAGTAATCATCAGTCATTCCAGCAATAAAATCAATAACAATCTGTTTTTTGTCAGTATTAACAATATAATCTTTATTCATATCTTTTAGGAATAATGCATTAATTGCACTTTCATAGTTACTTGTATTTAAATCTTCAAGATACTTTAAATATAGCTTATTAAAACCTTCTTTATAATATTCCAAATTTTCTTTAGTTTCAGAGTTATTATAGATTGTTTTATAGTTATATTCTTTTAAGTCATTGATAGTAGTAAATACTTTATCGCTTAATTTAATATATGGTTTATTTATACTATTTGTTACTATATCAGTTATTATTGTATTAACTATTTCTTTGTTTGTAGTTCCTAAGGTGTCATAAATACTCTTAGGGATATCTTCTCTTTTTATTCTATTTATTTTTATGGCGTCTTCAATATCTCTTCCAATATAGGCAATAATATCTGATATTCTTACAACGCATCCTTCTAGGGTCATTGGTTTAATTGTTTGAGCATATTTTTTACTTTTAAGACTTTCTTCATAATCTTTTAGAAATGTTTCTTTAGTCTTTATTACTGGCTCATATATGTTATTTAGCATTTCGCCATTATGACACATTATTCCATCAAGTGTTTGAATAGTTAAGTTCGACCCTTTACCATTATTTTCAAGTACTAGATAGGTTCTTACACTTTGAAGGTTATGCATAAAAGGTATTCCTAATTCGTGCATACTTATCTCATTTAAGCAAGATTCTCCAAAATGCCCTAATGGTGCATGACCTATATCATGACCTAAGGCGATTGATTCTAGTAAGTCTTCATTTAATGATAAAAACCTACCAATAGTTCTAGCTATTTTACTTACTAGATTTACATGGATTATTCTTTTACTTATATGGTCATTTTCTAAATAAGAAAACACTTGGGTTTTATCAATATATCTTGTAAATGACATACTATGCATTATTCTATCTGTATCATGAAAAAAAGCTGGCCTTAAGTCTTCACCCTCTTCAATTATTCTTATTGCATCAATACTTTTTGTTGCGTGTTCAAATAAGCATTCTTCTCTTTTTTTACAATTTTTAATTATTTCTTCTTTCATAACTCCTCCTCGTATAATGTAGTTAGAAAATTATATTAATTTACTTTAAGTCGCATCATAGATAGTGGTTCTATATCATAACTAAGTTCAAACTTAATTATTTCTTCTGGGTGTCTTGCTACTTCTAATTCTTCCATTTTTTCATTATATATTTTAGGTATAGTAATAGTATATGTTTTACCACTAGGAGTGAATATTTCAGTAATATCACCTGGTTTAAAATAGTTTCTTTGTGTTAATGTTACTATCTTCTTAGTTTTATCATAATCAAGTATTAGTCCAATATAATCTTGATTTGATAGTTCTTGCCTTCCTGTGTAGTACTGGTCAGTATGATTTGCACTATGCTCATAGTAATGAGTACTTGTTTCTCTGTTCGCAACTCTTGCTAATATTTGTTCCTGCTCATTTAAAACTTCATCTGTAAGTTCATTATTATAATAGGCATCTATTATTTTACGATAGCTAGTCATAACTGTTGCTAGATAGTAAAGTGACCTCATCCTGCCTTCTACTTTAAGGCTTCTAACATTCATTTCTATAAAGTCTTTAATAAGTGTTGCAGTGTTTAAATCTTTTGTAGACATAGTGAATAGTTCTTCTTTGTTATCTATATCAAAAGCAAAACGGCATACTTGGGCACAGCCTCCTCTATTAGAGTCCCTATTGGTAAAATAGTTTGATAAAATGCATCTTCCACTATAAAAAGTACACATTGCTCCATGAATGAATATTTCTACATCTATACCTGTCTTATCAATTATCTCTTTTATTTCAGCTTTTGAAAGTTCTCTTGCTAAAACAATTCTGTCAACGCCTTCTTTTTTATAAAATTCTACTGCTTTAATATTAGTAGTAGATACTTGAGTGCTTAGATGTACTTCTACGTTTGGATAATTTTTCTTTATATAGTTTATGATAAATGGGTCGCTTACAATAAAGGCATCTATTCCTGACTCCACTACTTCTTTTATAAAGTCATAAACTCCTTTTATATCTTCATTATGAAATACTATGTTTAGTGTTAAATAAACTTTTTTATTTAGTGAATGGGCAAAAGCACAGGCTTTTTTTATATCTTCAATACTAAAGTTATTCGCATTAGCTCTTAGGCTATATTCTCTTCCACCAAAATAAACAGCATCAGCTCCGTATAGAAGAGCTATTTTTAATCGCTCAAAATCTCCTGCTGGACTTAATAATTCAATTTTATTCATACTACTTCACCTTATAAATTGTTTTCTTAAAGAAGAACATTGTATTATCTCCTATTAGTGTTTCTATTTCTTTTAGAGTTGATTCGTTGTAATTATCAATTAAACCGTTTGTTAAAGATATTAATTTATTGAAAGTTTCTTCAGCAATTTCTTCATCACTCATTATTACATATGGAACTTTATTATTTAATAATTCTTTAATAACTATACTTCCATTTTGAATCTGATTATTTAAAATAGTTGTACCATGTTCATTTTCTTTAATTAAACATTCAATATCTTTATTAGTTATAACATGAGATTTATTATCATATGAATCATCATTTACTTTATAGAAGTTTGTTAACAGTTTTCTTTTAGAATGTGCCATTACTGGATGCATTATTAGTTGTATCATAGGTATAATATTGCTTTTATTTTTTATTTCCAGTATTTCTTCTAAGGTAATTTCGGAAGATATTATGGCGTATTTCACACCTTTTTCGTAGTAAAAATTACAGGTATTATAATTAGTTACCATGTGAGTATTAGACCATACTAAGTCTATATTTAGTTCTAATTCTTTTACTAACTCTAATATTGCTAAATCATAGAAAAGGATGCCTTTAATATTCATGGCATTTAACTCTTTTAAAGCTTTTTTAAGTTCTTCTAATTCAGCATTAAAAATCATTTTGTTAATACTTACAAATACTTCTATTTCATTAGTTACTAGCTCTTTAATTTCCTCTATTGTGTAAGTATTTTTCATTGTTGAGAAGTTATGTAAGCCAAAAATAAAGGCGGAAGCCCCCATTTTTTTGTAATTATTTATTTGTGTTTTATTATTTACAGATATTATTATTTTCAAACTATATCACCTATCTTTTTACAGGAGTTGATACTGCTATTCCATCTCCTACTTCGTGAAACTTAGTTGCAAAATCTTCATTTGTTTCAAGAAAATCGATATACTCTTTAATCTTCCTTATTAATCCTCTTAAGTTTCTACTTTTAATACTGTCTTCAGACATTTCAATAAAACCATGAAAGTTTATGTTATCAGTTATTATGTAACCATTATCACTTAAGTTTTTACTGAACTTACTAAAAAATTCTTTATTTTTTCCTTTTGCTGCATCTATGAATACTAAATCATATTTATCAGGTGTTGTAAAATCAACAGCATCACTAAATACTAGTGTTATTCTATCTTCTAGGTGCAACTTCTTTATGTTTTTTATTGCTTCTAGATATCTTGCTTCATCTCTTTCAACTGAAGTTATTTTTAATTTAGGATTAGATAGAGACATCATAATAGATGAGTACCCTATTGCTGTTCCTATCTCAAGAACTGTCATAATATTATTACTAGCAATAAACTTAATTAGGAACTCTATTCCTTTATCAAGCATTATGGGAATGTTTTCTTCTTTAGCATATTTTTTTATTTCTTTTATTATGCTAATGGTGTCACTATTCATATTGATACCAGTCTCCTTTTGCTTTTAGTTCATTTACCTTAGCAATATGTTCTGCATAGGTCTTTGTAAAGAATGTATTATTGTATTTATCTGCTACAAAGTAATAATAATCTGATTTTTCTGAATTTATTACCGCTGCAATTGTTTCTTTTTCAACACATGAAATCGGTCCTATGGGTAATTTACTTATCATGTTTGGTCCCCTAGTATTATATGGATTGTATGAATTAAACTCAAATGCAACAAGGTCTCTTTCTGATAACTCGACTTTAAAAGCATAGTAAGTTGTTACATCGCTTCCTAGTGACATACCAGAAGATAATCTATTCATAAATACACTGGCAATTCCTGCTCTATCGTCTTTAATTACAGTTCCACTAGCATCTTTCTTCTTGCCACCTTCTAATTGGATAACAGAAGATAATGTTAATACTTCATGAACTGTAAAATTACTTGCTTCAATCTCTTTTTTTACTTTAGTTAACTCTACATCCATTTGCTTTAACATAACATCAAATATTTCTTTTGTTGTCACTTGGTCATTTTTAAAGTTATAAGTATTAGGATATAAATACCCTTCTAGTGGATAATATATATCTTTATTCTTTATTTCTTCAGTTATGAACCAATACTTATTTATTAAGGAATCTATATATTCTTCATCTTTTAGTAGATTAAAAACTTCATCATAAGTATTTTTGGTATTAGCAGATATCACTTCAGCTACTTTTCGCATGTTGATTCCTTCTCTAAAAGTTATACTTATTTGGTCAGGATTATAATTGTTACCTTTTCTAAGTATACTAATTATTTCTTCTAAATCCATACTTTTATTTAATATATATCTTGTTGCTTTAATATCATTGATTTTATAGTATTTTAAATAGAGGTTGACAAATTCTTCACTATGTATCAAACCTTTTTCTTTTAACAGCTTTACAATTTCTTTAGTTGAAGTCCCACTATCTATTATTACTTCAATATTTGCACTGGAGCTTTTATCAACTGCTGATATATTGTGTTTATAGGTAAAATAAGCAAATGTTAGCGAAACTGCTATTATAAATATTAATATGATTATTATATTTCTAATTATTTTCATACTTCAATAAATAACGAGCATTATTGCCCGTTACTTGCTCCATTATTCTCTGCTACTCCTGCAGCACTAGCTTCTTCAACTTTTTTCTTAATTTCTTCTTGTAAAGTATTAAGAATTGTTTCAATGATTTTCCATTCTTGTTCTGAAGTTATCGGCTCTAATTTTGAGCTTTCTTGTGTTGGGTCATAAATTGATGCGAACACTTGGATATTCCCTTGGTCATCTTTTGAATTATCAGTGTAAACTATATAACTTTTTTTTGTTTCTTCTGAATCGAAAGTAAACAAAATATCGCATTCAATTTCTTGCCCTTGGTCATTAACTACTTTAAAAGTACTTTTTACATTTTGGTCCATATTCATTCTCCTTTTTATTTTTTATCTAAATATGACTGCAATATTATTGTTGCTGCCATACTATCAATAACTTTCTTTCGTTTATCTCTTCTAGTATTATTCAATATTAGAATATCTTGTGCTTGTTTTGTTGTTAAGCGTTCGTCCATAAGATGAACAGGTATTTTACAGATGTTTTCTAGTTTTTCTTTAAAATCCATTGATAATTGTCCTTTAAATCCAATTGTATTATTCATATTTTTGGGTAATCCAAGTATTATCTCATCAATTTCTTTTTCTTTCACAATATCTAATACGTCAGTAACTAGCTTTTCATAATTTTCATCATGTCTAATTACATTTTGTCCAGTTGCTATTGTTCCAGTGGCATCTGAAATTGCTATTCCTAATGTTTTACTACCTAAATCTAATCCTAAATACCTCATATTTTACTCACATACTCTGATATTATCACTTCTAATATCTTACTTCTATCAAGTGTCATTATTTTATCTCTTGCATTATTATATGAAGAAATATATCCTGAATCACCACTCATTATATAACCAATCAGTTGATTAGTAGCATTATATCCTTTTTCTGTAAGTGCGTTGTGAACATCTTTTATTGTTGAACTCACCAATGAGCTCTCAAACTCTTCTACTGAAAATAACCTAGTTTTAGAGTCAATACCTGTATTCGTATTATCATCCATTCAATCACCTCTTGCGAATACATTATTATTTTATCATTGTTTATTCAACTAAGCAACTAATTTTCTATATTCTTTAGTTGATTGGTTGTTTGCTGTCATGATGATTGTAATGATATTAAGATATTCTTAGGGATTTAAAAAAGTAAGACTGTATAATTAACATTGTCTCACTTTTTAGTATATATTTATTGTTTTATTATTGATTCATCGCCATTTATACTAGGATAAAGGTTTGGATAATCTAATAAATAGCTTTCTGCCAATGGTCCTATACCTGAATAATAGTTAGTGCTATCTTTTGATATTGATGCTGAGTATGTTGAATCAAAATAATAGTATTTATCTTTAAACTTGATTATATTCCACATATGATTACCTGTTGTTTGTCCCATAACTAGGTATGACTCAATACCAATGTTTTGGAATATTATCTGGCTTGCTTTAGCAAACCCAGCACTTGTTGATTTTTTCTTATCAAATAAGTCGAATGCTGATTGTTCTTTAGAGCTTTTTGATAAACTATATTCATATTCACTCCTAGAAACCCATTCATAAACATATTTGATTTTGTCAGCATCATCCATATTTTTCGTTTTATTTTTAATATCTTGTATCATTCTTGTCATTTTTGCTGTATGTATTACAGTAAGCCCATTGCTTTTAAGATTATATCTATAATCAACTTTTTGAAATTCTCCTATTTGCATTTGTGAGTAAGCTCCCCATTGAATAAGTTCGGGGTGGTCTAGATTTATAGCATCTAGTACCTTATCAACTAGTTTTGCACAACTGTTTTCGGTATTTGAAGAGAAGACATCACAATTATACTCTGGTCCTTCAAACTTTGTTTCTATTTTATTTTTGCTTATATCTTTTAACATTGTCATATATAAGCTTTGAGCATCTCTTGAAAGGGTTTCATATAATTTACCTTCAACCAAATACATATCATTAATATAATGTTCTGATTGTTTATCAATTTTTTTGTTCATACTTACTGGTCTGAAGTAAGTCCAAAATACATATGCTCCAAACACTAATAAAAATACTACAAGGACTGGATGTTTCTTTATAAACTTCACACTATCACCTCTATTATGTTAATGATACCAAAAAAAAGGAAGAATTACAATTGTTTCTCCTTTTTTATTTCGTGTTTATTTTTCTTTCGGTTTATTTTCTTTGAGCTGGCGTCTCTTGTCCTTGATATCTACTCTCTTCTTTTATACTATTTTTGCTGGTGTTTCCTAGGGAATCTAATCTAGCTATTTCCATATTTGGATAGATTGTTGAAGTGCCAACATAACCATTTATTTCAAGGGCGATACGACCTACCCAGCCATCTTTTATTAGTGAAGCATGTTCTATGGAATATGTTGTAAATTGCATGTCATCTGGAGACTTCATTCCTGGTGTGATTACTTTTGCAACACATCCATCTACAGAAACTACCTCGTTTGTAAGTGCAAGATATAGGGTAAGTGGTTCTAACAATAAACCTCCTGAATCAATCTCTAATTCTTCTAGAAATTTACTATTATCACCTTTGGAATCTAAATATTCTCCTTGTGCTAAATTATATTTATAGACTTTACTATTTAATGTCAAATTGTCACTACTACCTTGTATTTTTATTGTTCCTTTATTTTCATAGTGACCTGAAATATCACTATCATCTATTAGAATTTGGGCTATAGCCATATCTTTATACATTTTTATTGGCATTAATGTTCTAACGAATAAAGGTTCTGGGGTTGATGATTCTTGTAATAAAGTTTCACTTGTTTTTGTTACCATAACACCTAATCTTGCTAATGATGATTTACCATCAATTATACCAAGTTGGCTTTTCTTTATTTCTGGTACTCCATCATAGGTCATATAGTAGATTCCAGGCTTTAATATGCAATAATCATCAAAATCAATTTTTACTCTTTTATCATCAATTATTTCTTCTATACTTGTAAGTGTTAAGTCTTTACTTACTTCACCAGAATGTGTTGCTATAAATGCCATATAATCACCTCAATAAAAATGTTTGTATTTTATTAATTATTTCTTCACAATTAACATCGATATTCTCATTAGAACTTCTTAATTTGTATTCTACAATATTTTCATTTATTTTCTTACCTACTGTTATTCTAAGTGGTATACCTATTAAGTCCATATCTTTAAACTTAATTCCTGGTCTTTCATCTCTATCATCTAATAAAACATCTATTCCAAATGAATGTAGTTTGTTATATAAATCGTTAGCATATTCCATTTGCTTTTCGTCATTAATATTTATTACTACAATAGATACTTTATATGGAGCAATATTTACTGGTAGATTAAGTCCAAATTCATCTGATGATTGTTCAACTAGTGCTGCTAAAACTCTTCCTATGCCAATTCCATAACAGCCCATAACAACAGGTATTTGATTATTTGATTGGTCTGAATAATAAAGACCTAATGACTCTGAATATTTTGTTCCAAGTTTGAATGTATTACCTACTTCGATTCCTTTTTTGAAATGTAGTTTACCTCCACAAGTTGGACAGGTATCTCCTTCGTTAACATGTTTAATATCAGCATTTTTTATACTATCATCAGTGAATTTGAAATCATTTATGTTAACATTTTTATAATGATAATCGGACTTATTAGCACCAACTACAAAATCTTCCATGTAGAATACTTCTTCATCAACAATTATTGGTATATCTAAATTAATTGGTCCAGCAAATCCTACTTTGGCATTTGTAATTTTTTCTACATCTTTACTTTCAGCTAGTGTGACTTCTGATACTTTTAAGAGTTTAGCAACTTTTGTTAGGTTAAGTTCCCTATCTCCTTTAACTATACAAGCATAGAAGTTGTCATCTGATTTACAGATAAGTGTTTTAACTATATGGTCAGTATCAAATCCATATTCTTTAGTAAATTCTTTTATCGATCCTACATTAGGTGTAGAAAAAAGTTCATATTTGCTTGATTTTTTGCTAATTTCACTTTTATTTGCTGGAAGTGTTGGTGTTACTTCTATATTTGATGCATAGTCACATGAATCACATAATACTAAAATATCTTCACCAATATCTGTTATTGCTTGGAATTCTTCTGATAAAAGTCCTCCCATTGCTCCGGTATCTGCTTTAACAATTTTATAGTTAAGGTGACATCTATCAAATATTCTTTTATAGGCATTGAACATTTTACTATATGCAGTATCTAAACCTTCTAAGTCTTTATCAAAACTGTAAGAGTCTTTCATTACAAATTCTCTTACTCGAATAAGTCCATATCTAGGTCTTGTTTCATCTCGATATTTTGTAGCAACTTGATAAAGACAGATTGGCATATCTTTATAGGACTTTATAGAGTCTTTTGCAATTGTTGCAAACATTTCTTCATGAGTTGGTCCTAGTGCATATTCTCTTTCATAACGGTCTTTAAGGGAGAACATGTTTTTACCAAATATTTCTCTTCTTCCACTACTTTCATAGACATCTATTGGCAATAATGAAGGCATTGTAAGTTGTAATGCTCCTTTGGCATCCATTTCTTCACAAACGATACGTTCAATATTTTTTACAGCTCTAAAACCAAGTGGTAGATAAGTATATATCCCACTTGCTGTTTTTTTGATGTATCCTGCTCTAACTAGTAGATTACCACTTAGGCTATCCTCATCTTTTGAGTCTTCTCTTAATGTGAAGAAAAAATTGTTTTTTAGTTTCATAAAATCCTCCTTCTATAAACAAAAAAAGAATGGTTAAGGAGTGCATTGAGCACGGTACCATCCTTCTATACTTTTCTTGATAACGGTATTCACCGGAAATATTTTATTTCTCTCTAAGGTAGGAATTAAATATTCTTATAATCAGGTTCGCACTATCTCTGATTCACTTATATAAGTAAATATTTAACTATGTCCTTTTCATCAATTTATATGGTTATTCTATCAATATATGTTATTTTTGTCAAATGTTTACTCAAACTTGCAAGTATCTTCATCCATCATAATTATTTTTGCTCTTCCTTCTATTGCTTTAGTTGTATCAATCGACTTTTTCTGAGTTATAACACTTGTTGTAGCTATATCTTTTTCTTGCGTTAGTTCCATGCCGTATCCTCTTTCATCAAAACTTGTCCAATAGTATTCAGGACTTGTTCCATCACTAACAACTACAACATATGCTTCTACCCATTTTCCATATGGACTTGGGGTTTTCTTTTCCATTGCAATACACTTTATTGGTAAATAATATATAGCTTCTTCATCATCAAATCTATATTTGTAGGCACTTGCATGATTTCTAACTGATTTAATATAACTTTTAGCAGTTGATATATAACCTTTTTTTCTACTATTTGCTACGTAGTTTGATGCTGCTGGTATGGCAATTAGCATTACTGCTGCTAGTATCATTATAGTTGCTATTAACTCAATTATTGTAAAACCTTTTTCTTTTTTTTTCATATAAACTCCTATATATAGTTTCTACTTAAATTATAAAGAGTATACCTATTAATGTCAATTGATTATTAATAAGAGATACTCAATTTGATAAATTTTATTTAAACTTTTTTATAATATGCAATATTGAGTTATTTTAAATTGTTTGAATTTTTTCTGATATACTTTGATATTTTAAACTCATTGCTTCATTTAATATAGGTTATTTTATTATGCTGTAGACTTTTCACTTAATTAGCTCTGTTAATATTATAATGTACTACTTTTGAATAAACTTTATGTAAACAAGTGATTTTTATTTTATACTCTCATTAAATATCTTTTTAAAAATATTTGTGTCCATTTTAACAAAAACCCTAGCAGACATTTCTTCGTATCCAATGTAACCATTCTCAAATAATCTAAGTTTTACTGTTGTGCCATCATTCATCTTAAAATACAAGTGTGCCTGTTTAATATTCATATGATAAATATCTGGCTTTTGTTCAGTTAAATCAACAAATGGCAACTTATAAAGTTCTTCAATAAAGTTGCTTATAGCCTCATTTGTTACATAGTTATAATGCTTGTAGTCTTCTTTATCATAATCCCAATCATTATGCAGCTGATATACTATATCATAAAAGTTATCTTTCAACTTCAAACGATTAGTACCATATAAATCTTCACCTTTTGTTAATGTAATGCCATTAAGATTTTCAAAAAATGCCACAAACTCTGCATCATCATACATATTTGGGATGCAAATTCTAAAGTTCTTGTCATATCCATTAACAGTATAAACATCACCTATTATATTAGAAGAAAAATCTGTGGTGTCTTTACTAAAAGTTCCATTTGCTGTTCCGAGATATTGACCAATAAATTCTTTTTTTGCTTCTTTGTCAACATGAAGATATTCTGCTTGAGTATAAATTTTCCCATTATATACAACAAAACCTATCATGTCATTTATAGTACCATTATCTGTTTGTTGTATCTCTAATACTTTGATTTGAATACCATTATTATCATTACTTGGTATAATTATCAACCCAATTATGAATATTATCAAAAATGCTGTTACTGTAATGATGAAATAAATATATTTCAATCGTTTATTTTCTTTATTATTATAATTATCAATTCTATCAAATGTATTTTCAGTTAGTTTTTTGGAATTCTTCATAAATAAATCCTCTTTTTCTATATCCATTTTAATTGATTATTTAGCACTATGCACATTTTTATCTATTTGATACTATTATTCAATACAAATACTACATCAAGATAAAGCCGTTTAATTTTTTAATACTCAACATTTTTTTGTTTATATTACTATTGTACCATAATTTTAAAAGAGATAAAGAAAGAATAATCTGAAAAATTAGCAAGCTTACTTATCTAATTGTTTATTAATTTTCAGCTAATATTTTTATTTAGCAAGAATAATATTATTAATTGTTTCCCATTCCCCAGAAACATTATTCATAGTCTGAAGGTTTTTTATTTCTATTGTGCCTTTCTTAATATTTTCAGCTATTTTTGTACCTCCTTTAATCTGCCTTGTACCATATTGTGCACCTATAAAGTTGTATTCACCTTTTCTATTAAATCCTTCAGCATGACTCATTTAAACAAGATATATTTTCCCGATTTCAAGAGTAATATCTCCATTCAACCCTGTTTGAACAACTATTTTGCTATTTGGAATATTTTTGAACTCACTTTTTTCTTTCAATTCTAATAGTTTTTCAGGATTATCCTCTCCTTTTATCCATTCATCATATGGCATAGTGCCACCACCCCTAGTATATTCTATTACATCATTTTCAATTTTTCCTTTAAACAATTGTAAAACTGTCGCTTTTCCATATGAGTATGGCATAACATATTCTTTAAGTATAGGGTTAAAATTTGTTACTCCATCAACAGAATCAATCCTTACTAGAGCTACAAAATCCACCAATTCATACATAATTTCTGTATTTTCAAGATTTAAGGATAAATCTACATCTAAGGTTACTCCAAAAAGATATTTTCCATTTTCATCCTTTATTAAATCTTTTAACTTATTATCCTTATCGTTTAAAGCAATGCATATCCCTCCAACAATAAGTAATAAAAGGATAAAAGAATATACAATATTAGTTTTCTTTTTCATATCTATCTCCCTTTCTATTTGTTACAAGCTGCAACTGCTGGTGTGTTATCACACTGTTGCACTGTGTATACTGCCCTGTTGTATCCTGCTTGACACATAATACTATTCGGATTTGTATTATTTTCAGTTAATCCTAATGTATGACCTATTTCATGTGCAAACATTCCTTGCTTTTGAGTAGAAGAATACTTCGCTATTGCATCTATATTAATATACACTTTAGTAAAACGCCATTTTGAAATTGGATTCATTTGATTGCTCCATGAATTATAATAACTTGTACATGCATTAACAATTCCTACTGTTACTCCAGTAAATGAAACCATATATGAATTAGTTTTTGCATAGACATCCATCATTGAGCCACTAGTAGAAGTTTGTAGAGTGAAGCTTATTTGATTTGCCCATCCTGGATTTTGCTAATTGTTCGCAGCTGCTTTCAATTGAGTTGTATAACTGGAAGCTGTAGAATCAATGTACCATTTAATATTTGTACATCCTTTGTCATATATTCCTCCAAACAAATTAGGACAAGTATTAGCTTCTACTTTAATAGGAATAATATAAATAACAGCTAATAATAAAATGATTGTTGTTAAAATCTTAATATTTTTTTTCATTTTTTCTCCTTTTTAATGAATATGCTATTAAAAATTTTATTTATTTACGTTTATATTACCACCTCACTTTCGAATAGTAATGTCATTATGATAAATATATTGTAATAATTTACTATACCAATACTAATATTTTTTTCAAATATTAATTTTTATTGATTTCATTGTAACATAATAAATTGTCAGATTTTGAAACTGTGCTTCAAATTATAGACTCATATCTTAAATTTTTAATTTTAATAAAAATTATATTGATATAATAGATAAAGTAATAATTATCATACTTAACGGATTATTTGTGCTTTTTTATTTTATAAACACTTTTTATACATTATTATTAATTACACATAATAATGTTATATTTTTTATATTCTATTTATTTTGTTTCTATTGTTACAGCTTTATTCTCTTTTTTAGTAAACAAAAAACTAACTATATTTCTATAATTAGTTCATTAATGCTCAAAATTTGAGCTTCTTATCAAATATGGTGATCCGTATGGGGTTCGAACCCATGAATGCCACCTTGAGAGGGTGGTGTGTTAACCATTTCACCAACGGACCATTACTGGCTGCCCCGGCTAGATTCGAACTAGCGCATCGTGGAGTCAGAGTCCACTGCCTTACCACTTGGCCACGGGGCAATTGATACATCAATAATTTTATAACAAATATGTAAAATATACAATACTTATTTTAAAAATTGAGCATTATCCATTCTGGCCTAAACACTAAAAGTAGTCCTATTAAAAGCATTATTAGTCCACCTATTAAATGTGACCATTTAGTATATTTTGTTGTTATTCCTGTTACTTTTAATGTGAACATTGCAACAGTGAATATGATTATATCATCTATTAAGAAGAAAGTTATGTATATAAGGATGTTTATTGCTATTTGAGTATCTGATAAATTGTTTAATGCTAGTATTTGGGTAAATAAGAGTGGAAGCCCTGCTGAACAAGCCAGTTCTACAATATTTACTGATAATGCTAAGGCGATTACACCTATTATAGCTAACCAAAAGTTTTTCTCTGAAGTAAAACTCTTGATTTTTTTGATTGTCTTTTTTCTTTTCTTGTCATCAACTACTTCGCAACCATCTTCTTTATCACGTTCTTTTAGGTAATTCTTTATATTAAATACTCCTGCTCCTACTGCAAATAAACCAATACATACTCTTATCCAACTTATTTCAGTAATACTTACTACAATATTTAACCAAGCAAGCATTATTGCTGCATAAATTAGACCTGATGTTAATATGAAAGTCATTCCTAATATAAACATTCTTTTCTTATCTTTCATATTGATAAGCATAGTAATTAAGAATAGTAATACCCACATTGCACAAGGATTAAAACCATCTACTATTCCAATTAGAACTGCTGCTAGTGGGATAGAGATATTTTTAGGATTTACTTCTCCTAAAAATGGTATATCTACTTTTTCATCAATCTTAACTTCTAGTTCTTCTTTTATATCAGCATAATTATCAGCGGTTATAGAACCATCACTAATACCACCTACTACATCAATATAATTATTTTCACTATAGGCTTTTACTAAATTCTTTATCTCTAATTTTCTGGTATTACTAAAACCAATTAAATATTTGTTACCAATAACTGTATATGGTACATTATTTGACCTTCCAGCAATTATTTCTTGGACTTTAATTAATAAATTATTGTTTTCTTGATTAGTTACTTCATATTTATGGATATTTATATTATAGTCGTCTTTTAACTCATCAAGATATTCCATTTCTGACTTACAATGAGGACAAGTCGATAAATAAAATAAATGGATATCAATTGCTTTTTCTTTTTGGGATTCAGCATTTACATTTACTGGTATTACTAATAATAATGCGAATAGGATTATTAAAAATTTTTTCATGTTACAATACTTCCTTAATTATATTTGTGATTTCTTCTTCTTTTTTTTCACCATTTAGTCTATATATTTCTTTATCATCTTTATAAAATATAGATACTGGTAATAGTGAACCAACATTTAGTGTTGTTACTTCATCTTCATCCATATCATAATCTAAGTCAGCATATTCTATATCTGAATACTTTTCTTCAATATTCTTCCATACTTTTTTCATTACTATGCAGGCTGGACACCATATGGCACTTATTCTAACTATTTTCATACTTCACCTCAAGTTTGTAAGTTTATTATAGCATTCATCAAAAGCTTTTAAAAACATATCACATTCTTCTTTAGTAGAAAGATAAGATAAGCTTAATCTAAGACTTGATGTTGCATAGGAATCGTTATTTGTTAAAGCTTTAACTGCTACTGATACTGACCCTGTTGAACAGGCTGTTTGAGTTGATATATATATATCATACTCTTCAAGGGCATGTTGCATAGTCTCTGGTTTTACATCAATAACACTGAAGTTTAACATATGTGGCAGACAATAATCATTGCTATTTATGTGTACCCTATCATATTTTTTTAGATGTTCTTTTAAATAAGCATTAAGCTCTTTTACATGTTCATATCTTTTTTTAATATCAATATTTGCTAATCTAATAGACTTTGCAAGGGATGCAATAAGTGATGCTACTGGAGTTCCACTTCTATAAGATGTTGTGCTCTTTCCACCATGTATTAATGGTATTATATCTATTTTTTCTTTTTTTACTAAGACACCTATTCCCTTTGGTCCATAGAACTTATGGGCTGTGAAACTTACTAAGTCGATATTTTCTATATTTATTTTTTCTTTACCTATACTTTGAGTAGCATCTACATGAAAGAAACATTTGGGATATTCTTTTAGCATTTTGGCAAACTCTTCTACTGGTTGTTTTAGACCTGTTTCGCTGTTTACAGATGAGATAGTTACTAAGATGGTATCTTCTCTTAAAAGGTTCTTTAGGGAACCTGTTTCTATTACCCCAAATTCATTGGTTTCTACGAAGTCTACATCATATCCTAAACTTTGCAAATAACTTATAGGTCCATAAATGCTTGAATGTTCAAATTTAGTAGTTATAATGTGCTTACCTCTATTAGCATATTTTAAAGCAATTCCTTTTATTGCCATGTTATTTGATTCTGATGCACCACTTGTATATATTATCTCATTATATGAAACACCTAATATTTCGCTTATTTGTTTAGTAGATGCTGCTATTAAAGAAGATGTTTCTATTCCTAATTTATGTAGCGAATTAGGATTTCCAATAAAATCAAGTGAAACACGATTATAAGTATCTAACACTTCTTTATTTATTGGCGTTGTTGCTGAATAGTCTAAATATATCATTTTATCACCTACTTAATTAAGAATTTTATTATTGCTAGTATCATTAAATGAGCTGGATAAAAGGCATAGAAGAAGTACTTCATTTTTTTACCTCTTTTGTTATTATAAAGCAATATAAATATTATTGCTAATAATATGGCAAAATTGATGGCATTTAATAATGATGATGTTATACATAGATGTGCATATTTTATAATAGCAAATACAGAAAAACATAATATTTGTTTTAATTTATCTTTTCTAAAGATATGGAATATTAATACAAATAAAACTCCTGTCATGCCCCAATCAGATAGTGTGGATATTGCTAATAATACTGCTATAAATGCAAAGCTAATAACTTTATCTTTTACTTTATAAAATAGTTCTAATATTCCAATAGCAATTAAATATGTGAATAAGACATTTAAGTTGTTATTTATAACAAGCATGTATGGTATTTGAGATATTAAGGCAAATATGAACATACGAAGCATATATTTATTAACATTTTTGGTATGACTATAACCTTCTGCAATTAAGAATGCCATGATGGGTGCTGTTAATCTACCAATAACTCTAAAAGGTATTGCTAATGGATAATCTAGGAATATATGTCCAATATGGTCTATTACCATTGCTATAATAGCAATCATCTTTAAATCAAATGAAGTTAGTCCTTTTGTTTTCATAAAAGCTCCTAATCCTATATTATCTTAAAGTATCAATTGCATTTTGCCAATCATCACTATTAGTTATGAAACTTCCTACACAAGCTATATCAACTGATTTAAGTTTTTTTAGATTGTCTTTATTTATGCCACCATCTACACTAAGTTGAATGTTTAATTTTCGTTCTTTTATTATATTTTTTATATCAATAATTTTATCTATAGTATCATCAATGAAGGTTTGTCCACCTTTACCTGGTTCTACTGACATAACTAGAATTAAATCAATTTTCTCTAGATATGGTTCCAATTTACTAATATCAGTATTTGGATTTATTGCTAGTCCACATTTTATACCAAAATTTCTTATCTCAGCAATACACTTTTCAAGATTTTTTTCGAGTTCAACATGAATGGTAATATATTCAGTATTAAGATATGCATATTCTCTAATAATTTTTAATGGTTTTTTTGCCATTATGTGAACATCTAGTCTTTTATTTAATGTGTTTGATATTTTTTTTAGTGTACGAAGTGGTTTAAATCTTTTACTTACAAAGCGTCCATCCATATGGTCAACATGGATAAAGTCAGCATCTGTTAAATCAATTAATTTTAGTGCTTTATCTATTTTCTTGCATGTAAGAAATGTAACAGAAATCTTTTTCTTCATAAGCTTTACCTCCCACTAATAAACTTCTTATAATTTTCATATCTAGAATCTAGAATATCACCTGACTCTACTGCTTCTTTCACAGCACAGCTTTGTTCATTTATGTGTTTACAATCTCTAAACTTACATTCATGATTTTTAAACTCAATGAAACCCCAACCAATATCTTCATCATTTATTGTACTTAAATCAATACTTGAAAATCCTGGAGTGTCTAGTACTTTACCATCAAACATACTTAAAAGTTGAACAAATCTTGTTGTATGTTTACCTCTTCCTAAAGCTTTTGATATTTCATCTGTTTCTAGATTTAAGTTACTGTCTAATTTATTTAAAAGAGTGGACTTTCCACTACCTGTTTGACCCATAAATACTGTTGTTTTATCTTTAAATAATTTCTTTATGTCATCAAGTTCTGTGTTATATAATACTAGGTATCCTATTTTTCTATAGTAATTTATTATGCTTGTAAAGTGCTCTTTTTTATTATCATTTAGTAAGTCTTCTTTAGTAATACATATAATAGGTGTTATCTTGTTATACTCTGCAATTAATATTAGTTTATCCAATAAGTTTGTTGAAAAGTCTGGTGATGATAAACTAGTTACAATAACCCCTTGGTCAATATTACTTACTAAAGGTCTTATAAGAAAGTTTTTCCTTGGTAATATTTCTGTTATATATTTTTCAGATTCGTTAAATATAACATAATCTCCTACAACAGGAGTTATTTTTTGATGACGAAATTTACCTCTGGCACTACATTCATAAACTCTATTACTACTGGTTATAAAATATAAATTACTTAATATTTTGGTGATTTGTCCTTCCATAAGACCCCCTTCTATGGAGTTGTTGGCTCACTTGTTCCATCTGAATCTTCTTCATCTTCTGAATCAGTTGGTCCTCCTGGATTAATTATATCTGGGGCTTTTTTTGTTACTGTAATATTTAAGTTTACGCCAGACATTATTTTACCACTTCTTGATTGGTATATAACTGTTCCTTCAGGATATGCTTCTGATTCTTCATATTTTGGTACTAGAGTAATACCATATTTATCACAAAATGTTTTTATTTCTTCAACAGTCCATCCCTCACTAACAAAATCTGGATATTTATCATAGGCATCAGGAATATATAAGATGATTAACGTATTTTTTTCTACTTTTGTTCCTTCTTTTATACTTTGCTCTATTATTAACTGGGTGTCAACATCATCAGGATTTGGTATTTCTTTTTTCTCAACAGTGACTTTTAATCCAACTGCTTCTAATTTTGCTTTTATTTCAAAATGGTTTTTACCAACATAATTTTCAATGCTATAAGTATCTTTACCAGTAGAAACATATAGTGTTATTGATGTTCCTTTTTTTCTATTTCTATCTGCCATAGGTTCTGTTCTAAGTATTTTACCTTCTTTAACAGATTCACTTGCTTCTTTTATAACATTATTTTCTACTACAAATCCTAAATCAGTTAAGACTTTTTCAGCATCTACTACTGTTAATCCTGAAACATCAGGCACCTTTACAGTTGGAACTGTCTCAAACATTGGTAATACGAATGAAAATAGTCCATAAGTTAGACCACCAAATGCAATTATTGATAGAATCCAAATAACAATTGCTGTTTTTCTACCAGATTTTTTAGGGATCTCAGTGATGATTTCATCAGTTTTTATCCCTTCTTCACCATCTTTTATTTTACCATCTTTTTTAGTTACAGCTATATTGGTTGTTTGGTCATTTACTTCATGTTCTGAATATTTATATGTATATTTTTCTTGGTTTACAACATCTGGATTGAGTGCTATAACTAAATCTTCATGCATTTCTCTAACGTCTGTATATCTGTTTTTAGGATTTTTTGCTGTTGTTCTTAAAATAATGTTTTCAACACTTTGTGGAATATTTGGATTGTCTTTTCTTACTGAAGGAAGTGTATCCTTCATATGTTTTAAAGCTATTTCTACAGCGTTTTCGCCTTTAAATGGTAGGCTTCCTGTTAAAAGCTCATAAAATAGTATTCCCATTGAATAAATATCTGATTTAATGGTTGAACCTTTACCACTTGCTTGTTCTGGTGGGAGATAATGTACTGACCCCATTACAGAGTTTGTTTGTGTTAACTGTGAGGCATTCATTGCCATAGCTATACCAAAATCAGTTATTTTTATGGCACCATTTTCTTCTATCATTATATTTTGTGGCTTTAAATCACGGTGAATTATATATGATGCATGGGCATGTGAAATACCATCAGTAAGTTGCAGCATTATATCTACTACTTCACTGATTGTAAGTGTTCCTCTTTTCTTTAGTAATTGTTTTAGAGTACGTCCTTCAACATATTCCATAACAATATAATAATTACCACCATCTTCTCCTACATCATACATCTCAACAATGTTAGGATGCGATAAGGAGGATGCAGATAAAGCTTCTCGTTGAAATCTTCTTATAAATTTATCATCATTGGCAAGGTCGCCTCTTAAAACTTTAATAGCGACTTTTCTATCTAGTATGGTATCCATTGCTAAATAAACATTAGCCATCCCACCTTCACCAATGCTTTTCACTATTTCATAGCGATCATTGATTTTTTGCCCCTTTACAATCACACTTATTCACCACTTTCCATAAAATCTATATATGCTATAGATATATTGTCCATACCCCCACGGTTATTACTTTTTCTAATTAGTTTTATTACTTTATCTTCTATATCAGACTCATCAGCTAATACTTTTTCTATTTGGTCGTTATCCAGCATTGTTGTTAATCCATCACTACATAGTAATAAAGAATCTATATCTGTATCACAATCAAAAATGTCAATATCAATAGGATTATTAGCTCCTAATGCTTTCATAAGGACATTTTTCTTTGGATGGTCTTTTGCTTCTTCTTCAGTTAATTCTCCTGCTTTAAGTAGTAAGTTTACAAGAGTATGGTCATATGTAACTTTATGAATCTTACCTTCTTTCATTACAAATCCACTAGAGTCACCAATATTACCAAATAATACATAATCTTTAGTAACTAATGCTACTACTAGAGTAGTACCCATTCCTTTACTTTCGGGATGATTATCTACATAGCTAAATATTAATTCATTTATATCTGCTGCCATTTCTCTTAACCAGTTAACAGCTTTAACTTTCTCCATATTGCAAAATGATTCATTAAAACATTTGCTTAGATGACTTATAGTGATACTTGATGCTATTTCACCTGCAGAGTGTCCACCCATACCATCAGCTACTGCCATTAACATGTCACCACTTGGATTTTTTATTATAATTACACTATCTTCATTATGCGTTCTAACTTTACCAGCATCTGTTAAATAAAATGATTTCATACATCATCCTCCTTAATACTACGAAGTTGACCACAGGCAGCACTTATTTTGCTGCCGAATTCACGTCGTATTGTTACATTCAAATTGTTCTTTTTAATTATATCATAAAAATGTAAAATTTTATCTTTTTTGCTTCTTTTATAATTTATGCTACTTGTTTCGTTATAAGGTATTAAGTTTATATAGCAATTTAGTCCTTTTAAGAGTTTGCATAGTTCTAATGCGTCTGCATCTGAATCATTAACTTCGCTAATCATAATATACTCAAAAGTTACTCTTCTATTAGTAATATTAATATATTCTTTGATGGCTTCTATTAGTTCTTTTATTTTGTAGGCTCTATTAATTGGCATTAAGCTATTCCTAAGTTCATCATTTGCTGCATGCAAACTGATAGCTAAATTAACTTGGTATGGGAAGGTGGTAAACTCTTTTATCTTTGGCACTATCCCTGATGTTGATACAGTTATATGACGGCTTCCTATATTTATTCCAAATGGGTTATTTACTATCTCAATAAACTTTGTAACATTTTCATAATTATCAAATGGTTCACCTATTCCCATTATTACAACATGACTTATTCTATCTTTAATATCTTCTTCAATTGCCATTATTTGCAAAAGCATTTCAGAAGCTAGTAAATCACGGACTTTTTTTGTTCTTCCACTCTCACAAAAAGAACAACCAATGTTGCAACCTACTTGACTAGAGATGCAGATGCTTAATCCATAATCGTGTCTCATAAGAACGCTTTCTATGAACTCACCATCATAAAGTCTGAACAGGTATTTACTGACCTCTTCCCCTTTTTCTAATTTTGAAATTTCTAGTTTTTGGATATTGTAATCAGCTTTTAATTTTTCTATTATATCTTTTTTTAAATTGGTCATTAATTCAAATGAATCAACTCTTTTTACATACAACCAATCATAAACTTGTTTTGCTTTATATGGTTTATCATTAATAGAAACAAAATAGGTTTCTAAGTCTTTTAAAGTTATATTATATATACTTTCCATAACATCTCCTAAATAACATAATTATAGCATGAAAGGAATATGTGCTCAATATCTACTTATATTAATACACTATTGTTTACATTATGGTATGAAAAAAGATTCAGAAACATTTAAGTTAGTGAATCTTTGGTTTTGATATTTATATATATTTTAATGCTGCAAATATCATTAATGCAATTGCTATGAAAGATACAATAAGTCCATTTATCATTTCAAACTTGGTACTTCTGTATTTTACTCCAATACCAACTGTTATTAGTGCTCCTCCAATTAAACCACCTATGTGAGCAAAATTATCAATTGTTCCATTAGAAGCGAATCCTATTAGTAGGTTTATTAAAATAATTGGTATTATTTGACTTTTTAAAACATTACCTAGATATACTCTATAATGATATCCAAAATATGCAAGTGACCCTAATAGACCAAAGATAGCACCACTAGCTCCTACACTGTATCCTTGAGTAAGTAGTATGGATAAAAGACTTCCTGTTAAGGCACTGAAGAAGTAAATTATTAGGTATTTTATTTTGCCCATAAAACTTTCTATTTGGGACCCTATTATATATAAGGCATACATATTAAAGAATAGGTGTATTATATCTGCATGCAGGAATGTTCCTGTAAATAAGCGATACCATTCATTTAAATAAACAATACTTGGTCCATGAACTGAATAGTTTATTACAAAGTAATCATGATGATCTAGAATATACATTATTATGTATATTAAGATATTTATTCCTAATAAAATATAGGTAATTATTGGTGCTTTTTGTTTAAATACATCATCTACTTTTTGTGCATCTGTTTTATTTTTCTTATTTATATCTGCTGTAATTTTCATAAATAATTGAAGACCCTGTTCTGTAAAATCAAGTTTTTTATTTATATCTGGGAATTTTTCAATTATAAATGAATATTTTTCTAGGTCTTGCTCATCAAATAAATAGATACAGTCTATATTGTTGTTGTTATCTAAATTAACTCCATCTTCAATATCAGTAAATATGCTTAAAACTTTCATGTTTAGTGAAAATGTTTTTCTTTTTATTTTCTTAACTACATGTTTGGTTTTAAACAAGTCAAAATCAAATTGTTCTTCATTATGGATATGATTTGAAACAATACGAATGATTTTATAGTCCCCATTTAGGTTTTCTAGCCATATTTCGTCTTCTGCTCCTTGCAGAATAATTGGATTGTAATTTTTCTCAGTAATAAAGTAATGAAGAAGTTTCATTGCTACTAAGTTTTTTCTATCTAATGCTTCTTGCAAAAGTATCACTCCTTTAGTTAGTATTATTATACATTATATAGTCTTTTAAATAAAGATATTTATTGTTCTAGTTCATTAATTACATCATTAAATTCTTTTGGTGGCTCTGCTTCAGTGCTTATTTCGTTGTTAGTTCTTGGATGAGATAAAATTAAACTTTTTGAATGTAGCATTTGCCCAAAACTAGTCGCCTTTTTATTATTATAGACTGGGTCATTTGTGATTGGATAATTTATGTAAGCTAAATGTACTCTTATTTGATGGGTTCTACCTGTATCTAGTATGCATTCTAGAAGTGTATTATTTTTGAATCTTTTTAATACTCTAAAATGAGTGATAGCTTCTTTGCTATTCTCCTCTGTCACAGCCATTTTTTGTCTATTGTTAGGGTCTCTTCCAATAGGTGCATCAATGGTTCCAGTGTCATGCATAATTACACCATCTACTAGTGCCAAATAGGTTCTTTTCACTTTTTTATCTTTTATCATTTCACTTAATGCTTCATGTGTAAAATCATTTTTAGCAACTAATAATAGTCCACTAGTGTCTTTGTCAATTCTGTGAACTATACCTGGTCTTATTTTGTCTTTTGAACTTAATTCAAATTTGTACATAAGTCCGTTAACTAAGGTGTTTGTATAATGACCTGGTGCTGGATGGACTACTATTCCACTTTCTTTATTTATTATTAATAAGTCATCATCTTCGTATAAAACATCAATATCCATTTTTTCTGGTTTTATATCTATAGTAAAAGTTAAATCGTCATTAACTTCAATTTCATCATCAAGTTTTATGTTGTAACTAGCATTTCTTGTGATTCCACCAACAAGAATTCTGTTATCTTTTATTAGTTTTTGAACTTTGCTTCTGGAGATATTTAATTCTTCTGATATGTAAATATCTAGTCTTTTATTTTCGTCGTTTGCTATTATATTCATTATGTGCCCCTCTTACTTCTTCTATTATTAATATAAATACCGCTATTACTATTAGAGAATCAGCTAAATTAAAGATTGGGAAATCGTAATTTAATATGTAAAAATCTAAATAATCTCTAACAAGCCCTAAAAATATTCTATCTATCATATTGCCTATCACACCTGCTATAAGCATACCATATGCAGTTTCTTCTAGCTTGGTTTTATTAGTTTCTCCTTTAATATAATAAATTAATAAACCCATAAAAACTATTGATATGGCAACTAACCAATATGTATGATTACCAAATATTCCCCAAGCTCCTCCTGTGTTAGTAGCACTAGTTATATAAAAAAAATCTGGTATTATTGTTATTCTAAGGTTATTTGATAATAGGAACTTTATTATTTGGTCAAGGGCTATTCCTATTAGAGCTATTATTGTTATCTTTTTATTCATTTTAACACCCATAGTTATTTTATCAGAAATTGGTATCTTTTAAAAGAAAAAACACTGTTCTTGTGTTTTATAATGATATATTTACTAATATTACATCTTCTCCTATTTTATTTATGTCCTTCCAAAATATTTCTGTATCTATTCCTTTATTGTAAAAAGAAAAGAAATTTTTATTTGGTTCAATAACTAGTGATGTTATCTTACCTGTTTCTTCATCTATTTTTACGTCGATTATGTTACCTATATTCTTGCCATCTAAGACATTAACAACATATTTATTTTGTAAATCGGATAAACGCATATAATCACCTATTTAATAATATGATAATAATTTAAAATTACCTCTTTAAAGATGAAAAAGGACTTACTTAAAGTAAAGTTTGATTTTATATGTTACTATTTTAAAACATGTTTCAAACAAGATATTTCTTCTTTCTAATAGCTAGTGTTATTCAATTATTATCTGTTTTTCCTTCTAAATATATCTGATTGGTACATAATAATTATCTCTATCAATAGGAAATATCTCTTCACACATGCATAAAACAATCCCATTCCCAACTTCTTTTTTTATGTCATTAAGAACAATGAAACTTTTTATACTATCTTTGCTAGGATTTTTGTTCTTTTTTATTTCCACTGGATATAACTTATTATTAAATTCAATTACTAAATCAATTTCATTTTTCTTATTATCTCTATAATAATATAAATGTCTTTTTGAATCCAAACCATTATTAGTGTAAGATTTAATAATTTCTGATACTACATAGGTTTCAAATATGTGTCCTGAATAAGCACTGGATTCTAATATTTCTGGATTAGGATACTTCACTAGATATGATGCAAGTCCAGTGTCCATAAAATAAATTTTAGGTCTTTTTACAACCCTTTTTATGATGTTTTTTGTATAAGGCTTCAGTAGTATTACTAATCCTGTGTTAACTAGAATAGACAACCATTCATTTGCTGTAGGATTAGTTATTTCAGCATCATTTGCAATTTCATTTAGGTTTAATTCTTGTCCTGTTCTAGCAGCAACAGAAACCATAAATTTCATAAATTTTATTTCATCTTTTACATTTACTAATTTTCTAATATCTTTTTCAATGTAAGTTTTAATATAACTTTCAAAATAGTTTTCTAAAGGAAAAGCTTCGTTTATATATATTTCAGGGAAACTACCTTTAAATATACGCTCAAAACATTTTTCCATAGTCATATTTTTTTCTTGATTATTTTCATTTTTCAAATTCTCAATCTCTGGAACGAATGGGGTTTGAACTTTGTTGTTCAGTTCTTTATTGGATAATCCAAATAAATCAACAATTCCAACTCTTCCAGCAAGAGATTCACTGATTTGTTCCATTGCAAGAAATCTTTGTGAACCAGTCAAATAATACATTCCATTACTAGATTCATTACTTTCAAATTCTTGAAGTCTTTTATTATCTATTTCGATTTTTATATAAGATAATAAATCTGGTGCATATTGAAATTCATCAATAATAACTGGTGGTTTATGCATTTCTAAAAAAGTTGTGGATTTAGAGTAGCTAGTGTTCTTTCTTGTATATTATCAAGTGTTACTCTTGCAATATTTTTATCTAGTTGCTTGGCAATATAATCCAATAAAGTGGATTTTCCAACTTGTCTAGGACCTGTTATCATGACTACAGGAAAATTTTCAGCTAATTTTACTACTTCAGATTCAATAATTCTATTGATATATTTTTTCATAAAAATTCCTCCAATGTTATTGTACTACAATGTAGTCTTTTGTTAAATAAATAGATGAACAGCTTTCATTATTTTCTTTCATCATCTACTTCATTTTTTTGATTAAAGCACTGAAGAAAAATAATTGTGGTCACTTATTTAGAAATGAAAAAAGAGATATTTAAAATAAAATAATTTGTTATTTACGTATTCAAAATTAAAACGAAGTTGGTAAGAATAACAAAGCATAAAAAAACCTTGCTATATAAGCAAAGTCTTTAATTTCAATGGTGACCAGTATGGAATTCGAATCCATGAATGCCGCCGTGAAAGGGCGGTGTGTTAAGCCACTTCACCAACTGGCCAAATTAAATGGCGCCTCAACCAGGACTCGAACCTGGGACCCCTTGATTAACAGTCAAGTGCTCTAACCAACTGAGCTATTGAGGCAAAAATGGTGGGCCTGGGGGGACTTGAACCTCCGACCTCACGCTTATCAGGCGTGCGCTCTAACCACCTGAGCTACAAGCCCGTATGCTCACAGGAAAACACCATTAAGAGCAGTACTTTTACAGTATATAATATTTTTTTTAATATTGCAACACTTTTTTTCAGTTTATTCCCAGTTTATGTTGAAATTTTCAACTAAATTAAAGTTCTTATATTCTAGTATGATACTGGCTTTTTCAATAAGTTCTGATTCTTCTGGATTTAACTCAACAGACGACATTAAAGATAAGCAATCAATTTTAATATTTACTATATTATTATTTTTTAAGTCTAATTCAATTTTATTTATAGCTTCTTCATTTTCAAACGAACAATTAATTAGTAAGCAAAGCTCTGAATTACTAATAGTAAGTTCTGTTTCACTTATTTTAACTGATGCCAATAATATCTTATTTATTAAACTAATATCAAAATAATCTAGTATAATAAATGGTTTGTTTATTTCAACATATTTGTCTTTACTTTTATCTTTTGCTTTAACAAAACTTCCATCTACTAGATAGTCAACTGAATCATTCTCATTTACTGTAGATATAAATTGTTCCTTATTTTCATGTTTTTTACCTGAAGATATTATTTTGTTTTTGTTTAATTCAAATGTATAAGTAAATTCAAAGTTTTTTTCAGCAATTAATTCAAACCCTTCAAATATTTCTTCTTCCACTTTTGCATTTGGTGTCTCTTCTTTAGAATTATTTTTTGGCTTATCAACAGTTTCAGGAAGACTTCTAGACCATATTATTACAATTGTGAATAATATAGCATAGAAAACTAGTATTGCTCTTGCTCTGTATTTTCTATCAGTCATAATATCTTTCATTGATAGTTTATTCTTCTTACTTGTATTTGGTTCACTTCTATTCATTATAAACACTTCCCTATTATTCTAGTATATTACCTATTACATCTTCTTTATTAACTCCATTTAAATAGTCTTTTACAATCATTCTTTTTTTGCCTTCTATTTTAATATCAGTGATAAAAATAGTGCCATCTTTAGTACATATCTCAAATCCTTCTTTTGATATATCAATGATTGTTCCAGGGGTACCTTTTTTATTTAAAGTCCCTATTTTGGAGTTATATACTTTCATTACTTTATTTTTTAATATTGTATATGAACCTGGGTATGGACTTAAACCTCTTACTTGATTATTAACATCAATTGTACTTTGGTTGAAGTTTATGTGTTCATCTTCTCTATTTAGAAGTCTTGCAATAGTTACTTCTTCTTCATTTTGCTTAGTTCTATTATTAGTGCCATCTATTATTGATGGAAGTGTTTCTAATAGTAACTCTTTACCCATAATACTTAGTGTATCGTGCAAGTCGCCTGTTGTCATATCGACAGTAATACTTATCTCTTCTTTTGATATGATATCTCCTGTATCCATATGTTCATCCATATACATAATGGTAATGCCTGTTTTTTCATAACCATCTATTATTGCTCTATGAATTGGAGCTCCACCACGTAATTTTGGTAGTAATGATGCATGGACATTTACACATCCGAGTCTTGGAGTCTCAAGAAGAACTTTTGGTATTATCTGACCATAAGCACAAGTTATAATTATATCTGGATTTAAGTTAATTATATCTTCATATTCTTTTCTAACTCTTAATGGTTGTAATACTTTTATATCATGTTCCAGTGCTATTTTTTTTATTGGAGAATATGTTAATTCTTTATTACGACCTGTTTCTTTATCTGGTTGGGTTACAACACCAATGACATTGCAATTTTCTATTAATCCTTCTAGAATTGGTACTGCAAAAACTGGAGTTCCCATAAATACTACTTTTATTTTATTCATTTTATCACCAATGTAATTATATCAATTATAGTTTACAAATGAAACACTAAAGTAGTTTTAGTAAAAATATTTAAATAATTTTATGATTTATGAAAATAAAAATGGAATATTTTATTCTTCCATTTATAGGTAAATTCATTTATTTTATACTAATTTTTTTGATTCTTTTTCTAGTTCTTTTAGGCTTTTATCTGGTGTTGGCAATTTTTCTGGCATAGTTTCACCCATATCAGCAATTGCTTTTCTTACTTTTGAACCTATTTCATAATGTACCCCTTTCGTCTCATTTTTACCTTTGATATTTTCTCTTTTAAGTTTAGCTTCTGTTTGAGAGATTCTAAATTCATTAGCTATTAATTCTTCACTACTCATATTATCTAATATCTCTTCTCTATACCTATAATAAGCCATACTCTTGTTCAGTTAGTTCTTGCTTTCTCGTTTGAATTTCAAAATAGGTTTGACCTAATGCAATATTTTTATTCTTAGGATTTCCATTTTGAACAATTAAATAGCAAGCATATCTGGAAAGTCTATAGTCTATAATTTGTCTTGTTGAACAAGCTATTTGTGCCTTTTCAATTACATTCTGAAAAAAACGCCATTCTTTATACTCAAGAACTAATTGAAGCTCTCTAGCCTCCCAATACTCATCGCCATTTTCAGCTATATGTTTTATATCTTCAAACATCTTTTTTTTCATATGCAATAATTTCTTTTTGTTTAGTTATTATTCCCCACCTTTAAAATTAAAACTTCTGAAATTAGAATATAGACAGTTATTATAAGTCCTACAAACTAATTAGAAGTCTTGATTTTATCTTATATTTTTACTACTGATAATTTTTGAAGTTTAATTTTCATTTGTTATTTTAAGTCTTTTTTCATGTATTTTAATATATGTTAATATTGCAAGCACTCCACCAAGTGTATCTAGCAATATGTCTTTTAGTTGACAACTACGTCCTTCTATAAATATTTGATGTACTTCATCACTTGTTGCATAAAGCATTACTGATATAATTGATAGAAAAACAATTTTCTTTAATGACATAGGAATTTTAATAAATAAGTTTACAAGCAAAATACCAAGAATAAAATATTCTGTAAAATGTGCTAATTTTCTTATAGATGGGTTAAAAGTGTCTACTATTTCATCCACTTTTGCCTCACCTGCATTTGAATCAACAATCTTAATTACAAAAGTTATAATTTTTTTTGTTGCACCTTCACTTAATTCACTACTGTTATCAGCTTTTTGGTGTGAAAAAAAGAATATTAAAGACATCCATAGTATTAATGGAATACTTGCTAATATTATTTTCTTTTTCATTATTTAATTATTTGTTCCATCTGCAATGCTTGCTGCTCTTAAGAAACACCAAAATACAAAAAGCATTATTACCAAAGCCATTATTAATAATATGTACATTATTATCACCTATCCTATATGTATAATATAACACATATAAAACAGTTTAGAACATTACTTAACACAATTTTACTATTTTTTATTTTTTAGCTTATTTATTTCTTTAATAGCAGTTTTTACTGTTTTAATATCTGGTTCCATCATATATACTGCAGTATCTGGGAAGAATGGTGTTCCTATTGGTTCTATTCCAGAGCCATCTACACTTATTGATTTGATATTCCACTTAGGTAATTTGTTTAACTCAAAGTTTATAAAATTTTTAATTTCTTCACTAGACATATTAGTTGTAAAAGATTCTCCCATAATCTCTAGCACGCTAGAATAATTAGCTATTATTTTAGGTGATGATGCTTTATTTATTAGTGCTGTTAAGACTTTTTGCTGATTTCTTCCTCTATCACGGTCTCCACCATATAACATTTTTCGGCTTCTCGAAAATATTAAAGCTCTTTTACCATCCATATTATTAATACCTTTAGTATATGTTTCACCCAAATTAGAGAAAGTAACATCTACATTCACTTCTATTCCACCTAAAATATCAACAATTTTTATTAAAGTATTAAAATTAATCCTTATATAATAGTTTATATCTATTCCAAAATAATTTTCTAAAGTACTAACTGTAACCTCAACACCATAAACACCAGTATGTGTTAGTTTATCTTTCATTCCATGATTTGAAAAAGGTATATAGTAATCTCTAGGAATATGAACTAGTAATATTTCATATGTTTTAGGATTTACTGTCATAAGTATATTAACATCACTTCTTGCAACATTGCCAATAGGACCATAAGTATCAATTCCACTAATCAGAATAGTGAATGGTTTAAGTGTCATATCTACTTCTTTTTTTATATCTTTTATTTTATTTTTTATTTCAAAAGTATATATTATTTTAATATGATTAATTGTATCTGATTGTGCTTCTTCTAAAATGTCAAGATAGCTTTCTTTTATTAGAATTAGTTCACTATCTTTTACCATTAATTGTTCAATAATAGCTGCAAAACTTCCGCTTTCTTTAACTATTACTGCTACTCTTTCTTCTACTTTAGCTACTGCTTGCTCTATATAATCCATATTTTCAATAACTGACATTATTTTATTATTGTAATCTAGAATATCATCGGAATCTTCTTTTCTTGCAATAACAGCATAATGAGTTACTTCATATTCACTATTAGTAAGCTTATCAATTGTCTTATTTGTTTTATTATATACAATTACTATTAATATCAAAAATAGAAATTTTAAAATAGAAGAGGCGATTGTCACCACTTTTATCCATATTTTTTTTTTCTTCCACAACATTATCAATGAAGCTGTATCGACAATCAGCAAGGAAGTCATTAGAAAAATTATATATTTCATAGGAATAATTTTGATTGTTATTAGCACTATGAATAATGCTATAAATAGTAATGCTGTTAGACCAGTAATTACAATTTCATATATGTTATCTGATTCCTTTGATGCTTTTTTATTTTTCTTCATATTGTTTCCCTCAATTATTTATTAGACCCCAGTACTGAATCTAAAAATTCTTTGCTTTTTTCTATTTCTATCGCTAGTTTTTCTTTTGCTTTCTTATAATCAATCTTCTTACTTATTTGATTATACATATCTTCTTCTTTATTAAATATTCGATTAGTTAGACCAACTTTTTCTAATAGATTAACTTGTCTTGTTCCTCTGGTGCTGTTTAGGAAAGTTATGAATTCTTTTTCGAATATAACTGAAAAAGCTAATCCATGAAAGGAGTTAGTAACTACATATTTTGCATGATGTATTAAATTTACAAATTCTTTTGGTGATGCAGAAGCATAATTTTTACCATGTCTTCCAAATATATTGTGACCACAAATATATTTAATTGGCAATCCTGTTTTTTTACTTAATTCTTTTACTTTTTTAACAATATCTTTTGTTTCAATTAATATATATACAAATATGTAATCTTCTTTAGGAGTTTCTTCAATAAAATCATACCAATATTTTTCATCTAACAATAATACAGGATCTACTACAGTTGTTGTATTACCACCAATTATTTCTTTGGCACTCTCTTCCCTTACACTAATATGTGAATAATCTTTTATATCTTCTAAAAGACCTTTTAATTCATTCTCATCTAGCTTGTCTTTACCAATGCTTGCTGCATAGGATATTTTTTTAGCTTTTGTTTCAAACCCTAATGAATAAAGTCCTGTATTTCTTAATTCTCTATTCCATACATCTTTATTCCAAACTTGATCACTTCCAGATATAATAATATCAAGTTTGTCAGAGTATTCTTTAACTTCATCTATTGTAGTCATTTTATGAGTCATTGGAATGTAATTCTTATTGAACTCTATAAATTTTTTTATTTTAGGATATCTTTTATTTATCATTAATAAATTTCTACCAATATAAAGTGGGTATTTTATTCCAGAATATGTATGTCTAAAACCGATTAATTTATATATATCTTTAGGACAAAAATCAATTGTTTTCACATCATGTTCAATGTTACTTAAATACTTATTCAAGGCATATGCTTGTAATACACCACCATAATTTAGTGCATTGTGAAATGTTACAATTCCTATTTTCATATATTAGCAACTTCCTTTCGTTTTATTTTATTAGTAATTAGCATGAATATATTTTTATTAATAAAACAAAAATATATACCACCAATTCCTAATGAGACTAAATGGAGTGGCAAACTTCTAATGTAATAACAAATTGTTACCAATATAATTATTAACATACTAAATATAAAGTTATTATTTTTATCCAATTCTATATATTTTTTCAATTCTTTTTTTCTAACTATAAACATTAAAAAACATGCAACTAAAGTTGAAATAGCTGAGGCATATAACCCAACGCATTTCACAAATACTAAATTAATGGTCAAATTAGCTATCGCCCCTATCATAGTAGTTGTTCCCATTATTTTAGTAGTTTTAAATGCAGCAAATATTCCACCATAATATCCTGAAATATTCGAGAAATACATAGCCAATATTAATATAGGTATATAGTTATATGCATCTGCAAAATTAGCATTAACTAAGATTGAAAATACAAATGGTAATACACATATCAGCAAAATTGATATTCCAATTAGAAAATTATTTAGTTGCTTATATATAGAATTATAGTATATAGATTTTTTTTCATCCTTTATTATTTTAGCAGCCGATTCCTTCCATGCTATGTAGAAGAAGGAATATAAAGTATTTAATATACTTGGAAATTTGTTAGAGATAGAATAAACACCATTCGCAGATGCACCAAGTATTGCCATAACCACAAAACGATCAGATAAGTTTATTATATTAAAAGCTATAGAATTAGGCACTAATGGTATGGAATATTTTAGCATATCAACTAGTTTATTTTTATCAAATCTAGCAAGTTTCACGTATTTTTTTTTATTTAATATTATAATTAAAATTAAGACTGATATTGTATGGGCTATTATATCTGACAACATTAAACCTTTAACACCAGTTCTTAGTGCTACTATAAAAGTTACATTTAATATTATTGTAAAAAAACTTGTAACAAAAGAAATTAATGAATATAATTTCAAATTACCATTACCTCTAACTATTGCAAGCAAAGTGACACTTAGTGCATTTGTAATTATATAAAATATTAAATAATATGCATATTGATAATCTATAAATTTAAATAATATAAGAGCAACTATTAAAAAAATAAAAAGTGAAGTTAATATAAATGATAATGTTTGTGATATAATATTTCTTTTTTCCTGTTCATCTTTTGCATCAATTAAAAACCTAAACATTGATTCTTCCATATTTAACCTAATAATTGGTAGCAAAAAAGTAGATAAAACTATTAAAAAATCTAAAGCTCCATAATCTCTAGTAGTTAATAGTGAAGTATAAAGTGGAAGAAGCAGAAATGAAACAATTTGTGTGCTTAATCTACCTATACTAATTATGGCTGTATTTTTTATTAATTCCTTCTTATATTTCATAATTACCCCTTTATTTATGTTTGATTTTTTTTATAATATATAGCAATAACTTGTTTTTCTTAATAATTAGTTTTACTTTTTCTTTTTCTTTTTCTTTTAATAATGTAAATCCTAATGAAGATTTTATAGCTACTTTATATCCATAAATAGGATATTCTTTTAAAAACTTATCTCTTTTTTTATGTCTTGGAGACACTTTTTGTAAATTACTATTTCCTTCTACAGCTTCTAAAACCTCTCTTTCTTCAAAAAACATTAATTCATTACAATCATTTACCATCTTTTGACCTTTATCATTATTAACAAGCAACACTGATATACCATCACTTTTACTATGATTGAACTGCTTTTGTTTGCCTAATCCCCAAAAATCACCAATAGTTATATCAGAAACTCTCTCCATTTTTGCATAAGGACATGAAAAACAATTTTCTCTAAATATTAAACCATGTAAAAATGCAAAGTAATAATAATTATCATTATTAGCTGCATTAAATATCTCTTTATTATTTATATCAAATACTTTAAAATTTCTTCCATCTTTATCTCTAAATGAAATATGTGATACTTTATCAATATCCGTATGTAATCCTATTTCATCTCTTAATAACTTTTGTCCAGGAACACCATGACAAATCAAATCAATTGTTAATAAATTAGCATAGTCTTTTTTTAAAAAACTCTTTAATCCGTCTATTTGACATGGTGTTCCAATAAATAATACTAATAAATTATTTTTTAAATCTTCTAACGCCATTTTATATTTGTCATCAATATAGCTATGAACATATTTAGAACCTTGTAATTTTTTTAAATTTTCTACTTTATTTACTCTAATATGATGTAAAGACATATCATTGCTATATGCCGCCCCATAAACTACTCCTCCATTTTCAATTATATATTTAGAAAACAAAGTAGCTGCTCCACCACTTGTACTACTTTTGTGTATATCTTTATCTAGTGCGTGCATAGCATAGCATCTTTTAGGATTTTCAAAGCTTTTCTCTTTGAAATTGGGGCATACTTTTTTGCACAAACCACAATCAATGCAATTTGGATTTATAATTGGATAAATATATCCACATTCATCTTCTACCATATCTATCGCCTTTTTCGGGCATATGTTATAACAAGCGTGACAGCCTGTACATTTATCTTTTGGACATATCATAATACTACCTCCTAAAATTATTTAAAAGCATCTTCCAAATATTTTAATGCTTTATCACGTTCTTCAACAATTTTCTTTTCACTTTCTTCAAAATTAATATTTTTATAATCAATACAGAAATCTACATCTTTTTCATAATCAACTAATCTTGATTCTAATTTAAACATTTCCATTAGTGTATTAGTTCTGTTGTCATTAACCCTTCTAATTATATAGAAAGGCTTATTTAATATTGTTGAAAATACTGCTCCATGAAATGATGAAGTAATAACAAGTTCAGCATTGTAAATAAGATTTAAAAAATCTAATGGTCCAGTATCTAATTCCATATCAAAGCCTGAAAATATCTCATACTGATTATTTAGAGTTGCTATTACGACCTTCATATTTAATTTTTCAGAAATATTTTTTACAAATTTAATCATTTTCTTATTACTTCCGAGTGTATAAAAAAATATATATTTACCTGCTACTTTTTTCTCTTTGTTTATCAATTTAAGCCATTCCTCTTTTTCGAGCATTATTGTTGGGTCACAAAGCAGTCGACTTTCTTTAGTAGAAATATCTTTAACCATATCATAAGTGGCTTTATCCCTAACCGAAATAAAATCGTATTCTAAAAGTGCCTCTTTTACTTTCTCTTTTTCATCATTATCCAGCTTTAAATTTCTTGGACCAATACTATTTGAAAGAGCTATTTTTTTACTTTTATTTGTAAAATTCAGAAAATAAGACCAGTCAAAATCTATTGCTTTAGTATTCCAAGTTTGGTCACTAGCAGATATTAAATAATCATATATATTAGAACTTTTACTTAACTCATCATTAGTCTTATATTCAGTATCAGAAAGTGGCAATAGTTTTTTTATAAAACCTTCATATTTATTATACCTTTTTTTAAACGTTGAAAAATGCAAAAGTGCAAAAATATTATAGCCCAGTGATTTTATGTTAAAATCTGATTTCAATAATGAATATTTTCTGTCTCTAGTCGTAGTTCTTAAATCAATAATTTCAATTTTATATTTATTTTTCGTTACCTTTTCAACCACTTTATAAGAAGCATATGCTAGTAGATTAGAACCATAATTATGACTAGAATGAAATGTTAAGATTCCAACTGTTTTCATATTTTAATCACCTTTCCTAGTAATGCAATAAAAATAAATAAGTTTTTTTCTATAAAGTATTTTAATTTTAATTTACTCCTAATATCCTTATTTCTAATTATTATTCTATATGTTTCTTTCATCTTTTTATTATATAATGCTATTTTTTCTTTATCTTTAATTCCTACTATATATGTATCTAATTTTAAACGGAAATACATTTGAAAAATACCACAATATAAATGCTCTAATGCAAAAGGATATTTTTCTTTATATAGTTCTTCAATTATTTGATAAGATGCCAATGCTGTTAATTTTTTATTAATATTCTTAGCGTTGACAGCACTGTTGCCTCTCATTATATAATGATATAATTTTTCATTTGTTATAACAATATCTGTATCTGCTTTATCAAGATACTCAATGTTAAAAAGTAGGTCTTCACATATTGCGATATTGCTTCTAAACTCAATATTATATTTATCAATGATACTTTTTTTATATAATTTGTTCCATATATAACCATATATTGCTTTGTTTGTATGAATCTGCTGAAGCATATTTTTTTTTGACACAAGATATTTTTGAGTAACAGGCATTTCTTTTTTTGGTTTTTCTTCTTTTTCTTTATAATAAGAGCAAACTATCATATCTTTGTCTTCTACACTGTTTACTAATGTTTCAATTGTATATTTTTCAATATAATCATCACTATCAATAAATAATATATAATCTCCTGTTGCTTCTTTTATTCCAGTATTTCTGGCAATAGATACTCCACTGTTATCTTGCGAAATAAATTTAATACGTTTATCTCTCTTGGAATACTCAACACATATGTCAGCACTATTATCTGGAGAACCATCATTTATTAAAATTAACTCGATATTTTTATAAGTTTGATTTAGAATGGATTCAATACATTTTCTTAAATATTTTTCTACATTATAAATTGGAACTATAATTGATACTTTTTTCATTTATTCTCTCCCTCTTTGATTCCTTTTTTATTATTCAAAATTGCCTTTAACATAAGTATAATGGTAAAGTTTATACCAGCAGTAAACACAAATCTTTCAAATAATCCATATAATAAAAAAGCAAATATTATGTTTAAAATTTTTTGATCTTTTATTAATTTTGAACCCTTATAAAATATATAGCAATAGGTAGCATATAAAACTATACCTAATTCAATAAGCAAATAGACAGGAAAATTATCAATTAGATTATCTCCACCAGAATTATTTCCAAAAATACTTATTAATGAATTATTATTTATATAATAATTAATATAATATAGTCTCCCAGAAACTAGAGTACTAATTTCTCTCAATCCACCATTATTATAAATTCTAGCCATTGCTAAAGTAATTAGTGTCATTATAATTAACATAACAGGAACTATTTTCTTTACCATAGTATCTTTTTTCTGATTTTTAATTCCTATAAAAACTTCTAGTAATATGACAAGATAAAAACCAGTTCTTGAGTTTGTATAATAATAAAGTACACTAGCAATAATCAGAATAACAATGTTATATAATCTTCTATTGTTATTCAAATAGTAACTTCCATACACAATTGGCAGAAAATATAGAAATACTCTGTTAGGATGTCCAAATCCTAAATCAGATCTGATAACATCACTAAATTCTCTACCTATGGAGGACGTTTCTAGTATACCAACTAAGCCTAACAATAAAGTAGTTGAAAACATAATAATCGAAGAAATTGTAAAATATTTGATTATTTTTTTATCTTCATCATGTAAAAATAAAATTGCTAGAAGTAATTGTGATAATAGATGCCCATTTTTTGCTATTACAGATGCCATTATTGATAATAATAGAAAAATTAAAATTATACTTATATTTTTCTTGTAAATTTTATGCTTGATTATTAACAGTCCTATTACAATAATAGAAAAGGCATAATAGCCAAGTAAAAACATAGATATTGTGCTGGAAGTAGAATCACGTAGATAAGTTTTCATGTAAGGAAAGCTAACTGTCAAAAAAACTGCAAATGCTTTTAGACTTAGAGAAGTTTTTTTCATATGACACTAATCCCCCTTTTACAATTAAATTATCATTGACAGATTTTCTAATGCATTTTCAATGTTATCTATTGTTTTTCATTTTATTAAATACATTTGGAAACATTTTTTTTACTAATGATAAAGATTTTCCTATTACCATTGCTAAGATACTTGATTTAATTTTGTATGATATTAACAATATTTTAATTTTTTTACTTGTTGGTTTCATTTCTTTTAGGCATTCTTTAGTAATTGAATCATTGATAATTTTTTTAGTTTCTTTATATTTTTCTTTTAACGATAAATTACATTTATCATTAAATAATTGTTCAATACATCCAAGAGTTCTTTCAATATGTCTTCTTGAAGTAAATTCTATATATTCATTTTTAGATATACCATTTTGTTCAAAATACTCTTTAAATTCTTTATTTTCTCTAATCCTTATATCATATAAATCAGCTTTATATTTTGCAGTAACTGCTCCTTGACGCTCTCTAATATAATGATAATAACAATTTTTAGTATGATAAATACTATTGACATAGAATAAATATCTCCTATTAAATTCTATATCTTCTCCCCAATTATACTCTGGAAATATTATTTTATTTTTTTGAATTATATCATTTAAATACAATTTATTCCAAATATTGTATAACATATGAGTGTCCCAAAGCATAACTAAGTTTTCTTTTATTTCTTCTTTTGTTTTTAGATAACATTCTTCAATTGTAATTTCATCAATACTCTTTACTAATTTATCTTTTTTATAGCTGTGTATTTCAGAAAAAAAACCTGCATTGACAAGTTGAACATCATATTTTTTATAAATGTCAATAAATTTTGACAACATGTCTGGTTCAACATAATCATCTGAATCCATAAAATAAATATATTTACCTGTTGCATTTTTTAATGCAAAGTTTCTTGTATCAGATACTCCTGTATTCTCTTTATGGTATACTTTTATTCTTTTATCTCTTGTGCTAAAATCATCACAAATATCACCACTTTTGTCCTTAGAGCCATCATTTACCAACATAATTTCTAAGTTTTTATATGTTTGATTAATTATTGAATTCAAAGTTTTTTCTAAATATTGTTCACAGTTGTAGATAGGTATAATAACAGAAACTAACTCATTTCTCATTATTTTGCACCCTCTCTTTTAATTACTGTTTTAATTGTTTTAAAGATACATTTTATATCAAGAATAGCTGAGTAATTTCTAACATAATAAAGTTCAAGTGCTTTTCTTTCTTCATATGTACAATTACTTCTTCCAGAACATGCCCACCATCCAGTTAGACCTGGAGTAATACTTAAGAATTCGTCTTTATCATCACCATATTTTTCTAATTCCATTTCTATTATTGGTCTTGGTCCAATGAAACTCATATTGCCTATTAATATATTTATTATTTGTGGCAATTCATCTACACTTAATTTTCTTAATATTTTTCCAATCTTTGTTATTCTGAAGTCATTTTCCAACTTAAAATTTTCTTTAAATTCTTTCTCTTGTTCAGGTGTTAATGTTTTTAGCATTTCTTCTGCATTTATAATCATTGTTCTAAACTTAAATACTTTTAATACTTTACCATTTTTACCTACTCTTTTGTGAAAAAAGAAAACTGGTCCTTCAGAGTCTAATTTAATTAATATTGCTATTATAATAAATACAGGACTTACTAGTATTGTTAATATTAATGCTCCTATAAAGTCGATTGCTCTTTTTAATATTGGGTATATTCTTATTGTTGCACCTTTTTCTTTAGCTATTTCATTCACTGCTACTTCGTTCATTTGTACTTCTCCCCCTAAAAATATGTTTTATAAATTCATTAAAACTTCTTATATTTTCTATACTATTTCTTTCTACTATTTCCGATTGTACTATTTCTTCATTATTTAATATCTTGTTGGCATTAGTAGTTAGTAACTCTTTTATTTTTTCTTCACTTATTTGTTGCTTTAGTTTGTTAATAGATTGATATATTCCTTCTATTTCTTCCATTCTGTGGATATCAGTTGCCATAAGGTGTACCATGTTTCTTTTTAATAGTTCCTCTATCATTTCTTTTGCTCTTTTACCATAATATCCTAATATACTTCTTAGATTACATTGAAGCAATACTCCTTCATTAACTAATGATATGAAAAAATCAATATCTTTATAATGATAAGTATATCTTTCTGGATGTGCTAGTATTGGTACATATCCATTACTAATTAATTCTTTTAGCACTTTTTTACTATTAGCAAAATTCTCAAAGTGTGGAAACTCTACTAATATATATCTGCTATTATTTAAAGTTGCTATTTTATTATTCTGAATATCTTTAATGATATCTTCATCAATCATTACTTCATTTCCAGAATAAAGATTTATGCCTATTTTTCTTTTTGCTAATTCTTCTTTCAAGATGGTTAGCTTTTCATTTTTTTCATTATTATCACTTGCATATATGCTTTCTTTAACATAATGTGGTGTTAATATGATTTGCTTTATATCAAGTTTACTTAACTCTTCTAATATTATAAGTGATTCTTCAACACTTTTTGAACCATCATCAACGCTAGGCAATAGATGGTTATGTATATCTATCATTATTGATAATAGCTTTCATAATACTTATTTTTCTTTCCATCAGGTATTTTGTTAACTACAATTCCCGAAACTTTTGCATTTACTTGTTCTAATGTTTTCTTTGTTTGCTCTAAAGTTTCAATTGGTGTTATATTTATTGCACTTACTACAACAGAAGTATCTGCTATGCTAGTTAATGAAATGGTATCTGATAGACCATTAACTGGTGGACAGTCAAGTATTATAATGTCATAATGTTTTTTTAGAAGTTCAAGCAAATCTTTATTTTTCTTACTGGATAGTAACTCTCCTGGATTAGGTGGGATTATTCCCATCGGTAATAATCCAATGTTGTTTATTTTAGTTTTTCTTATGTAATTGTTGTATTTTTTTATATCATTTATTAGAAGATTAGATAACCCTTGGTCATTTTCTACTTGAAATATTTTGTGTTGCCTTCCTCGTCTTAAATCACAATCAATTACTAATACTTTTTTATCCACTGCTGCAAAAGCACAAGCAAGATTTGCTGCTATAAAACTTTTACCCTCTCCAGGCATCGAACTAGTTACTAAAATTACTTTTATTTCTTCATCTATAGAAGCAAAGTAAAGGTTTGTTCTTAGTACTTTTATAGCTTCACATATTCTTGATTTAGGCTGTGTATAAACTACTAATTCATCTCTCATATTCTTTTATCCCCTTTTTCTAATTGGTACTAAACCTATGATTGGTAATCCTAATTTTTTTTCTACTTCTTCTACTGATTTAATTGTTGTATCAAAATAGAAGAATAAGAATACTACTACAAGTGCACCCATAAGTCCAGCACCACCACCAAGCACTTGTTGTTTTGCTAATTTAACATTATATGGTACATTTGTTGCTTCTGCTTCATCGATTACTCCAATATTTTGAATGTTGTATAATCCAACTATTTCTTCACTAAAAACTGCAGCTATTCTATTAGCTATTTCTGTTGCTTTATATGCACTTTCATCTGATACTGATATCTCAATTATTTCTGTATCTTTTACTGTACTTACACTAACATTACTCGATAGTTTTGCGATTGAATAATCTAATTTTAAATCAGACTTAACTCTTTTTAAAACTTTATTACTTTTTATGATTTCACGATATGTTGTTACTAATTTTTGGTTAATCAATATATCATTTTGAGTTATTGTCTCATTATCTTGTTTTGCTGTTGCTGTTAGTAATAATGTTGTTTCACTTCTGTAAAGTGGAACCTGATAATATGTTGCATAAATGGTTGCTATTGTTGCTCCTAAAACTGTAAATAGAATGATTATGTAAATCTTTTTTGCGAAAAAATTTAATAAATCTATTAGATTTATTTCTTCCATTGAATATTCCCCCTTTTTTATAGCTGTGTATTATACTGCTAAAGTTTAAAAAAAGCAAGTAAAAAGTTTTTAAAATTAAATTTTTGTGTTTAATCTATGATAATGTCTTAAGTGTTAATCTATGAAAATGTCCCAAATATTGTAAAAATCAAAAAATAATATATAATCCCACTGAGGT
>JGI994J12354_10000343_pt1 | contig 46008 bp, 36 predicted proteins | sample IntmicLarv3ML3BL_FD_12354 | JGI IMG/M metagenome (IMG submission 12354) | reverse complement strand
CCTCAAAACAAGAAGAGTACCTCCCACTTCTTTTTTTATAAAGGCATTTGTTTTATCTCTGTCTTGCTGTTCTACTTTTTTTAGTTCCATTTCTATTCCCTCTCCCTATAAATTCTTATTTACATTCTACTCTTACTACCTCCAGAATTCACTTGCTCATCGCAAGTGCCATAACACTTCGTGTTACTTATAATTCTGTCGGTATCGCCCCATGAAAAGTAAATGGTGACTTCGTCACCGCTTCCTTTTCTTTTGCGGGCGATAAATTCTTATTTACTTATCTGATAAACTGAATTTTGCTAAGTTATTTTTTCTTTTTTATACTACTTCCTGCACCACTTAATATTAAACCGATAACCAGTAATGTGCCTACGATATTTCTATCAACATCAGTAATAAAAACTAATACACCACTTGCGATGAACAGTAACGCCCCAATGATTAAGATTACATTTCCCATGTTCCGCATCTTCCGCATCTTCTTATTCCTCCTAACAAACTTCTTAATTTACTTCCCTACCATTATAACCTCTTTATCACAATAATTGCAACCCACTTGAACTCAAGTACCCATTTCCTTACGAACTCAAATTCACAAAAAGAAAAAAAACTGAAACCTTGCATAAATACTGCGAATTTCAGGTAATAATTAAAGCACGAGACGAGATTCGAACTCGCGACCCTCGCCTTGGCAAGGCGATGCTCTACCACTGAGCCACTCGTGCATATCATCTTATATAAATAAGATTGAGAGCGGGTGATGGGAATCGAACCCACGTATCTAGCTTGGAAGGCTAGTGTTCTACCATTGAACTACACCCGCTAATATTTAATTTTAATGCCCAGAGCCGGAATCGAACCAGCGACACGAGGATTTTCAGTCCTCTGCTCTACCGACTGAGCTATCTGGGCTCACTTCTACAAAAGCACTGCTATCACTTTATAATCCTGTGTGCTACAAATCATTTCCTGCTTCACAACAAAATAAAGTTTAGCATATTTTTTATAACTTGTAAAGTTATTTTTCAAATTTTTTTATAAAACTGCCATACCAGATTTTTTCTGATATGACAGTTTTAACCATTATTCATTTTTGATTATACAATCAACACATATCCTTATAAAACTCCTGCATTGCGTAAAAAGCAGGTTTTTTATATTTTTTATCCGCTGACAGTAACCCTTTTATATTATAATAATCCTGCATACTATGAAGTCTTCTCGGACATCTGAAATCAAATAAAATCCAAGGGCTGGTTCCTCTAATCCAAGGAATCTTTTTAAATACCTCAATTTGCTTACGATAAATATCTAACTGACAATCCTCTGTATGCAGCTCATCTTTTGTACCACGCGCTCCGCACTTTGCGTCTGCTCCAAATTCAGTAATTACCACTGGTTTTTGCGGATTGCTATTTTCAAACAACCTTATCAGTTGGTTAAAATCTGGTTCATACCAGCCATAATACTCATTCAATCCAATAACATCTATATGATCTGCCAATCTGTCCACAATCTTTAACTGTACCAAATCGACCAAGCAAGCTGCTGATATCAAACGGGTTTCATCTAACGCTCTTGCAACCTCTACAAGCCCGCTCATAAACGCTAAGCGTTCATCCGTATCCGCATTTTCATTGCCTACTGACCATATAATTACACTCGCTCTGTTTCTATCCCGAATAATTAGTTCTTCTAATTGGTTTTTTGCATCCGACCAAGTAAGTTGATTTTCAAAGGCAATCGCCCAATATACCGGTATCTCTTCCCATAACATAATCCCCATCTCATCAGCAATTCTCGCCGCATGTTCGGAATGTGGATAGTGAGCAAGTCGCATATAATTACAATTCATTTCCTTGGCAATCTGATAATTCTCACGAATCTCTTCTTCTGTTACCGCTTTTCCATTCAACAAACTTTCTTCGTGAGCACAGATGCCTTTTAAAAATATCTCTACTCCGTTTAGGAAAATTTCTTTTCCCTCCACTTTGATTTCTCGAAAGCCAACCCTCTCTCGCAAACTATCCTCACCATATGTTATCAATGTCTCATAGAGAACTGGTTCGTCCGGCGACCATAAGCTAGGAGCCGCTTCAAATATCATCTCTCCATAACCATCTGTCACTGGAATTTCAAGCCTAGAGGCTAAACCTTTGATTTGTAAAATGGCCGTTCCGTTTTTCTTGCTGCCCTCTACTTCAACCACTGCTTTTATCTGACTATAATTACTACCTGGAACTAACTGAGTCTGTATACGTTTAATATAGGTTTCATTTAGACGAATAATCTCCACATCTCTATAAATACCGCCATAATTAAACCAATCCGTATTGTCACAAGGCACTCTTTCTCTTTCCCGCCGATTATTGACTACTACCAAAATACGATTTTCATCCTTTAAAAATTCAGTTGCTTCTACATAAAATGGTGTGGAGCCGCCTTTATGCATTCCGACAAATTGACCATTGATAAAAACCTTGGCATCATAATTCACACCGCCAAATTTAATAAGTACATGACTTTCTCCGTAATTTGTGTAACGGAACCGACGAGTGTATACAATACTTCCCTCATAGTAAAATAACTTATCAATCATATTCCAACAAGACGGAACCGGTATCGTATCCCATGTATCAAAACTAAAGTCAACTGGATAAGGACGACCATCCTCATCTGTATATTTCTCTTCATACCACTTGGAACGCAAACAGTTATCATACTGGTCTATCCCATAGTTCCACTGCCCATTTAAGGACTCTTTTTCTCTATAGTAATCAGTAATTATACCATCACTTGTAAGCTGCTTTTCCTGATAGCTATGAGTGAAATCTGCTTGATGTATACATTCCTGAAAATTACCTGTTTCATTCTTCATGATTTGTTATCCTCTCTGTTTACTGTGCTTGCTTAACAATTTCCTCACCACGTTTTATCAGATTGTCTATACACTGATCTAAACTTTCTCCGCCTACTAAATATTTTTCAATCTCTTCTACAAATAAAGTATCTATTTGTGCATTATATATAGGTGCCATCATCGGTGCATTTAACTCTAATTTAGGATTGTCAAAAATTGCATAAATGGATTCCATATCGTACATTGCGTCTGGATTTTCTCCTACGATTGTTGGTAGAATTGTGCGGATATCCATATTCTTTTCAGCGGTCAAACCACCCGCACGAATGTATGCACCCTCAGTTGTATAAAATCTGATAAATTCATATGCTTCTTCTGGATGTTCCGCAGATTTTGGAATACTGAACATCTTTGTATCAGAAAATGTTCTTCCCTCTACGCCCTCGCTTCCCCACTTAGGCAGTGGTGCAAATATTGTTTGGAAATCATGAGGCCATTTCTCTACATCCTTAATCTCTGCTAACATCCATGAACCACATGGAATCATCGCTGCATTTCCAGAGAAAAATTCATTTCTATATGCTAAATTTGAAGTTTTAATATCCATCAAAGAGATAGAACTCTCATCTTCATTTTCCATTTCATAACGAAACTCCAGCCAACCTTTTAAGTTTGGATCATCAAAATTCAAAGATCCATCTTCCTTATAATAAGCATTGTCCATCTTGGTTGAGTATACACCCATCAAACCATAGTTCTGAAATGTATGGAAATAAGAACCATATTTTTTGTCCTGTCCTTCTCCATAGGTCATTTTACTCGCATATTCACGATAATCATCCCATGTCCAATCCATCGGTGGTGCGCTCAGTCCTGCTTCTTCCAATCTATCTCTGTTAATCATAATAAACCATGGCGTAACATCAATAGGTAATGCATAGTGGCTGCCATCCACTTCTGAAGATACACTATAAATATCATCATAAGTGATACCCTCTGCTTCCATATAAGGATCTAGTGGAAGATATAGATTTCTCTGTACCTTACTAACACATTTTGCAACAGAAGACTCCAGTACTGCATCAACTGATTCTCCCGATAAAAGCAGCATATCTACTTTTTCCGTATAAGCAACATTGTCATTCTCAACCGGATATTCCATGTTTACTTTGATACCTGGATTCTGCGCTTCAAATGCTTTGATTACCGCATCATTTTGCTCTTTCAAAGATGCTTCCCATGAATATACGGTGATTGTTTTTATCTCTGCTGGATCATTTTCTGTCGCCTTTGTTGTTGTCGCCTGTGTCCCCTCTTGTGTTGGTACCGTTGTTTCTTTTTCTGTTGTATTGTTGTTTCCAGAGCAGCCAGCCAATAGTCCCGCCACCAAAACAACTGCAGTCAATCTTAATACTACATTTCTTCTTTTTCATATTTCTTCTCCTTCTCTTAAATTAATCTTTAAGTAACCTTAATTAACCTTTGACAGCTCCCACCATGATACCATCCATAATATATCGCTGTCCAAATAAAAAGACGATAATCAATGGCACAATCGCACATACCGATGCTACCATTATGAGCGAATAGTAGGTTGCATACTCTGTCATAAACTTTGTCATTCCCAGTGGAATTGTATATAATTCCTCCGAACTTAAAAAAATCAAAGGATTTTGAAAATCATTCCACGTCCATACAAATTTCAACATCGCTAGTGTTGCAATAACTGGTTTTGAAATGGGAAGAATAATTTTCATAAATATATCAAAATGGGTTGCTCCATCGATTTTAGCCGATTCGGATAACGCCATAGGAATGCCGAGCATAAATTGCCTAAGTAAAAACATACCATAGATACTAAAGGATCCTAAAAGAATTAATCCTAAATGAGTATCAAATATTTTCAGCCATCTAAAAATCATGAATTTCGGAACGATAGTCACTTGATCCGGCACCATCATCATACTGATGTATACTAGAAATAACGCATCTCTGAATTTGAATTTTAGCTTTGAAAAAGCATAAGCTCCCATAGCCGAAACTGTAACCTGTAAAAAAGTGGTTAGCAATGTTACCTTAATTGAATTCAAGTAAAATTTTGCAAAACTGTACCTGCCGCTAAATACCTCTTTAAAATTATTAATGACATTTATCCGCCTAGGAATCCATTGTACAGGATAAGTAAATACATCTGCCTCATATTTCATTGATGTGGAAATCATCCATATCAGCGGTAAGAGCATCGTCAGTGCCAATATTCCCAGCATAATTGTAACCAATACCCTTGATAATTTAATTTTTGAAAAATTCCCTTTACTCACACTACTTTCCCCCCTACTCATAAGTAACCCATTTACGTTGTCCCCGCATTTGAATCAGGGTGATAATGAAAATTATGATAAACATAATCCACGCTGCCGCACTCGCATATCCCATATTATAAAAACGGAATGCCTGTCGGTATATATACAGTGATAAAACTGCCGTTGAACTTCCCGGACCACCTTGTGTCAGTACCTGCACTTGATCGAATACTTTAAATGAATTGATAATTCCCATAATCACTAGAAAAAATGTTGTCGGGGCAATCATCGGTACTGTGATGTGAAAAAACTTCTTAATTGGTCCGGCACCGTCCACCTCCGCTGCCTCATATAAATCCGGTGAAATGGAAGACAAACCAGCGATATAAACAATCATGTTGTATCCCAGATTTTGCCATATATACATCGCGATCAAAGATGGCAACGCCCATTTTACGTCAGCCAGCCAATTCGGTACATTTACTATCCCAATAGCTCTAAGAAATTGATTCACCGGACCAAATTTTGGTTGTAATACAATCATCCAAACAATGGCAACCGCAACCGTACTTGATATATATGGCATAAAGAAAATCGCCTTTAATGCCTGCTTAAAATAAGCAGCTCTCGTGATAAACACCGCCAATAACAACGCCAATACTGTTCCAATAACAACTGTTGTTACTGTAAACAACAAACTGTTCACCATCGAATCCGTAAACCATACATCTTTCATAATTGCTTTAAAATTACCCAATCCTATGAATTTAATATTTCCTAACCCTGATGACAAATCCCATTTTGCAAAACTTAAAATTAAGGATGCAATAACTGGAAAAAAGTAAAAAACAAGGAAGCCCAAAAAACTTGGCAAAAGAAATATAATTGCTGGCAGAATTTCATTTTCTGTTTTCATTCTTTTTTTCTTACCCATACTACCCTCCACTGTTGAATGCTACTATTTTTGTTATATCATTATCATAAACACTTTGCTAATAGAAAAAAATGCACACATTTTACTTGTTATTGACTTTTCATTACCTGTCTGTATATAATCGACCTAAATAAAAAACAATAAGGAGAAGTTATGTACATGAGAAAAACAGTAAAGAATAAATGGCATTTTAACAATTTATCCATCTTCAGCAAGCTAATCATATTATTCCTCATTATCATTTTGATGCCTCTAACTGTCATGTTCTTTCAATCTCAAAGAACTGTTAATAACGTTGTAGTTGAACAACTCTCCAGAAATTCATTGAACTCACTGCAGTTAGTCGGCAATAGTGTTGATGGTCTTTTCAAACGAATGGACTCCATTGCCATGTATATAAATGAAGACAAAGCGGTCAAAGAACTGTTGGAACAGGAAGTTGATAATGCCGCTCCTGCCAAGCCCTCTGGTGCTCAACATCTGGAAAAATTAACCCGTATTAATATGTTTAACAACATCATTGATAACTTGGCCTTCAATATGGTTGAAACCAAGAGTTATATAACTTTTATTACCAAAGACGGAACTCGCTTTTCAAACTGGAACTATGAGGGGCAACGCTCACTCACTTACTTTGATGCTTATCTTGGAATTTCCGGTTCTACTAACCTGCATTGGAAAGGAATTGAAGCAAATTATGTTGATCGGGATAAAGATATCACCCCTTATGTCATCACTCTTGAAAAATTTATTTTTGATCCAACTGGACAAAAGCAGTATGGAACTGTGTTAATTAGCATTCCTGAAGATGAAATCAGTAAACTTATGGGCGTGCAAGACAGTCAGCAACAACGTATCCTTTTTGATAAAAATGGAATCATTGTTTCTTCCACTGAAAAAAACTGGCTAAATCAAATTGTGACCGATATTTCCGGTCTTGAATCTCCGTTTTCCACTAAAGAGGGCTCCCGCCTTTTAAATAATGGTGATGAAGAAAAGTTATTAACATGGTATCGTTTTGGCAACTGGACATTGCTTGATATCAGCACTTATAGTTCCATGAATGAAGCAATCGGCCGCGCTCAAAACAGTCTTTTATTGACCTGTTTAATCTTTGGCGTTATTTTCATTTTATTTTCTTCCATAATTGCAAGAAATCTCTCCAACCCAATAAAAAAGCTGACAAATTCTATGCTTAATGCTGATCCAGAACAATTTACAGAAGACGCCAAAACCACTCGAAAAGATGAAATCGGTATTTTAGAAAACAGCTTTATCACCATGAAAATGAATATCTGGCAGCTAATGCAAGAAAATCAAGAAAAGGAACAACGAAAAAGAGAAGATGAACTCAAACTTTTACAAGCACAAATCAGCCCACATTTTCTTTTCAACACCCTTAATACCATTCGCTGGGCAGCCATCAATAATAATACCCAAAAAGTTGCCGATATGGTTTTCGCTTTGCTAAATCTGCTCCGCATGACCATTGTAAAAGGTGACGAACTCATTACAATAGATGAAGAACTGGAGACTTTAAAAAACTATGCTGCTATTTTTCAAATGCGCCATTCAGTTACCTTTGAATTGATTTATCAAGTTGAAGAAAAAGTGCGACAATACCAAATCCCCAAACTGTTATTACAGCCGTTGGTGGAAAATGCCTTAATACACGGATTTGAGGGCATTGAAAATGGAATAATCCATATTGACGGTCGCTGTATTGATGGGCATATACTTCTTTCTGTTAAAGATAATGGGATTGGTATGGAGTTAAACGAAGCCGTAAATTCTAAGCACAATACTCGAAAATCTAAATTTTCAGGTATGGGTATCAACAATGTAGATGAGCGCATCAAGCTGTATTATGGAGATGACTATGGCCTTGTCATACAAAGTACTGTGGGAAAAGGAACACTGATTGAAGTATGGCTTCCCGAAACAATGAGTTTAAAAGAGGAGAAAAATTCTGATGATTAAAACAATTATTATTGATGACGATGTGGAAATGCTTCAGGGGCTAAGCCATTTCATCCAATGGGAAGAGTTCGGCTTTACGGTCTGCGGATTTGCCAAAAATGGTTCTGACGGATTAGCACTTGCCAAAGATGTTTCGCCTGATGTCATTATCACTGATATTACCATGCCCTCTATGAATGGTTTGGAACTGATACAAGAAGTCAAAAAAACATTGCCCAGAGTGAAAAGCATTATTCTGAGCTGCCATGAAGACTTTCATTATGCAAAGGAAGCGATTCGTCTTGGTGCTGATGAATACATGCTCAAGCATACTCTCCAAAAAGAGGATTTTATCGAAATTCTAATGCGAATTAAGGACACCCTGCGAAGAGAAAAAAATATAACAGCTGAATTATCAGGTGCCCATCAAAACTTGAACAACAATAAGGGGATTATTTTAGAAAAATTCTTTTTAGATATTCTCGATGGCTCTGTGTCCGTGACCAAGGCAAGAGAAGCTGCCGAAAAATTAAAACTGCCACTGCCTCCCGACAAATTTCGTTGTGCAACACTTTATTTTGATGATATCGACAAAGCGGTATCAGAATTGCCCATTCAGGAAAAGGGATTGTTTAAGTTCAGCGTTCTCAATATCATCGAAAATACTATTCCTGATATGAATAATTCAATTTTTTTCGCCTACAATAATATTTTTGTCCTGCTATTTTGGGGGAATAATGAGATATCGCATGACTTAAAATTACAGACACTACTAAAAAAGCTACAGGGCAATATTGAAACTTTCCTAAAAGTTAAAGTTTCGGCATGTATCAGCAGTATCTATAATAAATTATCAGCACTTGAACAGGCACTGATAGAAATGGAAAATCTAAGAGCAGAATATTTTTATCATGATTCTGGTGCTTTGGTGCTGCCAAAATCTTATTCTTTAAGAAACACGGAAGAATTATATAAGCGATATGGAGTAGAATTTCGCAATATCATTAGTATACAAAACCCCGCTTCAATTCAGAAATATATGAAGCAACTTTATCAAGAACTCCCTGCCGAACAATATTCTCCCAACTCCGTTCGCAATTTTTTTGAACGACTGCTGATTGATCTCGAAGTCTTACTGAATAAACATCAGCTTTCGCTAAAAGCTGTTAAAATTAACGGGGATACCTTCGATACTTGCAAAAAACAGATGGAAGTCGCAATCATGCAAGGCATTGAACTACTGCTCGACCTTAATCATACCTCTTCAAGACCTGAAATAAAGCAAGTATTGGATTATATCGACTTGCATTTAAAGGAAGCTATCAGTTGTGAAGCTATGGCAGAAATGGTGAACCTCAATTTCAGCTATTTTAGCCGCTTATTTAAGCATGAGATGGGAGTTAGTTTTTCTGACTATCTCTTGCATAAGCGAATCAATGTCGCAACTAATTTATTGATAAATTCCAATTACTCTATTGAAGAAATTATTGAAATGATTGGCATAACCAGCACCAGTTATTTTTATCGGGCTTATAAAAAAATCACCCAAAAGACCCCCGGAGATGTCAGAAGAGAGGGATTCATGGATGTAAATTAACTAAGTACAGTAACCGTTATGGCTTCATCTTTATTTTTTCTTCATAAATACCTAAATAAACCTTAAAGCATAATATCTTGACTAATGGTAAGATGTATAATAAAAGATGGAGGTATTAAAGCATGAAAAAAATTTTTAAACTTGGTATTATATGCGTACTGCTATCTGTCTTATTATTCGGATTGCTTAAAATACAAACAGCACTCTTTGAAGCAAATAATACACCCCCACCAGTCCATACAAGACAAAATAACAACTTAACAGACTGGAATTTGATATTAGTTAATCAGCACCACCCCATACCCAATGATTACCATGTAGAGCTTATAAATTTATCAAACGGACAACAAGTTGATACACGAATATATCCCTCGCTACAACAAATGTTTGATGATGCAAGAACACAGGGAGTATATCCTGTTGTTCTTTCAGGCTATAGAACAGAGAACGAACAGATGCAAATAATGCAAACACAGATAGAATTCCATGAAGCTGAAGGAAACTCCAAAGCAGAAGCGATAAAGCTGGCGAAGGCTTGGGTAGCAATCCCTGGAACGAGCGAACACCAATTAGGGCTTGCGGTAGATATTGAAGCTGATAACATAAATTCCACCAATGAACAGGTGTATGAATGGCTGAAACAAAATGCTCATGAATATGGCTTTATTCTTCGTTATCCAATGGATAAAATAGATATAACAGGGATAAACTATGAACCTTGGCATTATCGCTATGTTGGAATAGACACCGCTCAAGAAATCTATTCGCAGGGGATATGCCTTGAGGAATATTTATCAATGCACCTTTCTCAGTAACACAAAAACAGAAGTATTCCCATGTATAAAAAGACAAAAAGCCCTAGAAGAATATCATCTTCTAAAGCTCCATGTATGCCCGAGACCGGACTTGAACCGGTACAAGATTGCTCTCGAGGGATTTTAAGTCCCTTGCGTCTGCCAATTCCGCCACTCGGGCCGATAAAGTTTATGTCTTAAAAATAAGAAGATTTACGTAGAAATCTCCTTATTAGACAAATGGATGGAGAAGGATTCGAACCTTCGAAGTCGTAGACAACAGATTTACAGTCTGCCCCCTTTGGCCGCTCGGGAACCCATCCAAACTTGGAGTTTCATAAACAAATTTATAAAGCCACGCAACTCCTAACAAGATATATTTATACCATATCCATACTGTAATTGCAAGGACTTTTTTACAATTTATCCATAAAACTGCCTCTTTCTATTCGCCATAATATAAAATAATTGCCGATGTACCCAAAACGCAGATTTCAACCTCTCCCATCACCACGGGATATTTTTTTTCTTCTGTACTATACCCCTCTTCATCTGTCACGAAAATCTGTCTTAACTCGCCCTCCATAGGCACTTCCGCTTCCCAAACTGGTATCTTAACTACTTTCATCTCCTTACTATTATTCACCAATACAATCAATTTCTCTTTTTTATTAAAGCGACCATAACTGATGAAGTCACTTTCTTTATATAGCAGTTTTAAAGAACCGTGAGAAATTACTTTCTTTTCTTTATGAATTTTGATAAGCTCTTTGTGAAATTGTATTAGATTATGATCCTCTCGCCCCCAAGGATAAGTACGCCTATTATCCGGATCAGTAAAACCACACAAACCAGCCTCATCACCATAATATATCGTTGGAGCACCTGGCCAAGTCATTTGCATGACTACCGCCTCACGAAAGACCGCCTTGTCTACATCTTGTTCCGCTGCTTGGGCGCCTAAGGTAGCTGTTCTCCCGACCTTATGATTTGTACGTGTTAAAAACCTAGAATGATCATGATTCGATAATTCATTCATCGCAACCTGTAATGAGGATGTATGGAAACTAGCCATATGATGAGTCATTGCTTCTATAAAGCTATTTTCATTCCCTAATAAATCTTTTCTATACTCATCACTATGTTTTTGCATTCCCGTTAAAAACCACGTAATCGGTTCCATAAATGCATCGTAGTTCATCACAGTATCCCATTCATCACCATTAAGCCATGCTTCCGGCTCCCCATAATGTTCTGCCAGAATAATCGCTTCTGGATTAGCCTCTTTTACTGCTTTTCTAAACTCTTTCCAAAACATATGATTAAATTCATTACTAAATCCTAAATCTGCCGCAACATCAAGACGCCAACCGTCTGCATTATAAGGTGGTGACACCCATTTTTTCGCAATATCTAAAATATATTGAAATAAAGTTCCTGAATTTTCATAATTTAACTTTGGCAGCGTATCATGTCCCCACCACCCGTCATAATCAGTATTATAAGGCCAGATATCACTATTGAACTTAAAAAAGTTTCTATAGGGGCTGCTCTCTTCTACATAAGCACCTTTTTCATAATCCTCTTGCTTTTCATAAATTCGTTCCCTATCCAACCATTTATTAAAAGAGCCACAATGATTGAACACACCATCTAAGATTACTTTCATACCTCTTTCATGAGCCGCCTCTACTAGTCTTATAAATATTTGATTACTCGCCTCAAGATTTTCCTTACTGGTAACTCTAGTAATATACATACTGGCATGTGCATTTTCATTATCTCCCTCTGCAAGTGGAGCACCCCCATCTTTTAAAATCACACCATAATGAGGGTCTATATAATCATAATCTTGAATATCATATTTATGGTTAGACGGTGATACAAAAATCGGATTAAAATAGATTGCTTCAATACCCAAATCCTGCAAATAATCCAATTTATCCATTACCCCTTGAAGATCACCACCGTAAAATTCTCTAACTCCCATTACATCTGGATATTTATACCAATCCTCCACCTTTACGGTACCATCGCCGATATAATAATATTCTCTGTTTTCCACATCATTACTTCTATCTCCATTATAAAATCTATCCACCATAATCTGATACATGACCGCACCCTTTGCCCAATATGGTGTTTTAAATCCTGGAAATATCTTAAAAGAATAAGCTTCTTGGATATCACTGGTCACTCCTCTTTGATGATAAAAACAGCGAATTTCCCCCACTACGATTTCAAAATAATATCTTATCAGTTCTGCCCCTATTTCCATCTCCACTTTATAATAATCAAAACTATCTATTGTTTCGTGATAATCCATGATATACTGCTCATTTTGTATTACTACATATACATTATCTACATTATTTTTAGCAGTACGAAAACGGATACTGACAGTATCCCCCACATCCGGCTCCTGTGGACTTATATACTCACAAGTCCCATCACTAAATAACGCTTTTTTATTGAGCAGCGGCCTCATATTGGCCATATATAACTGTCTTTTCCTTATTCTTTCAAAATCGACGCTATTCATCTACTCTCCCCCACTCTTTACTATTTTAATGTAAAAAAGACAGCTTTCAAGCTGCTGTCTTTTTTCATTTTTCTTACTGTTTTTCCTCATTTGCTGAAAATAATTGCTCAAACTCCTCTTGACCAATTTTTTCTTTCTCTATCAACAAGTCCGCACACTTATGAAGAATTTCAATATTGTCATTAATGATTTTGCGTGTTTTCTCATGGCATTCAAATATAATTGCTTTTATTTCAGCATCAATTTTCGTTGCTACACTCTCACTATAAGAATGACCACCGGCTCCTCTTCCGCCAAGATACTCTTCTGCTTCATCTTCATAATTAATAAAACCTAATTCTTCTGACATACCATATCTGATAATCATATTTTTAGCAGTTTTTGTTGCCTGACGAATATCGCTGGAAGCTCCTGTTGTTATATCTTCAAAAATGATTTCCTCGGCAACTCTTCCCCCAAGGTATACCATAATATCTTGAAGCATTCTGCCTTTTGTATTAAACATCTCATCTTTTTCTGGCAACGGCATTGTATATCCTGCTGCCCCTGTTCCTGTTGGAATAACTGAAATCGTATGCACTGGCCCCACATCCGGAAGCACATGAAATAAAATCGCATGACCCGCTTCATGGTAAGCCGTAATTTTCTTCTCTTTATCCGATATGATACGACTTTTCTTCTCTGCTCCAATACCAACTTTAACAAATGAACTGTCTATATCTTCTTGCTTAATAAAGCCTCTATCTTCACTCGCTGCTCTAATGGCAGATTCATTCAAAAGATTCTCCAAATCCGCACCTGTAAATCCAGCGGTTGTCTGTGCTACTCGTTGCAAATCGACATCATCAGCAAGTGGTTTTCCCTGTGCATGAATATTTAAAATTTCTTCTCTTCCTTTTATATCGGGCTTTCCAACCCCTACTTTACGGTCAAAACGGCCTGGACGCAAAATCGCTGGATCCAATATGTCCACTCTATTTGTTGCCGACATCACAATAATGCCCTCATTTACGCCAAATCCATCCATCTCTACCAATAGCTGGTTCAATGTTTGTTCTCTTTCATCATGACCGCCGCCCAGTCCTGAGCCACGTCGTCTCGCTACCGCATCAATTTCATCTATAAAAATAATACATGGAGCATTTTTCTTCGCCTCTTCAAATAAATCACGAACCCTTGACGCTCCGACACCCACAAACATTTCTACAAAATCTGAACCTGATATGCTAAAAAATGGTACTCCTGCTTCTCCAGCTACCGCTTTTGCTAAAAGCGTCTTTCCTGTTCCTGGAGGACCCACAAGCAACACACCTTTAGGAATTCTAGCACCCACCTGTATATATTTTTTAGGTGATTTTAAAAAGTCTACAATTTCTTTTAACTCATCTTTCTCTTCTTGCAAACCAGCTACACTTTTAAAAGATATCCTAATTTGATCTTGGGTAGTCATTTTCGCCCGACTTTTCCCAAAATTCATCATTTTTGCACCACCACCTGAACCTGACTGTTTGGTTATTAGTACAAAAAACAAAACCATTAATGCGCCAACAATCACAAGCGGCAGTACATTGACCAAAAGAACATTATCTTGAGGTACTGCCAATAAATTCCATTCAATACTATACCCTGCATCTCTATACTGTCTTAACAAGGCCTCCATTTCTCTTACATTTGATACATTCAACTGTTTTTGCTCATTCGACTTCAATGTAATCAGAAGACGACCTGTTGGCACTTGCTTATTCGGTTTTATCGTAACTCTTTCTACCTGTGTTTCCTCCAAGGCCAATAAAAACTCTCTCTCACTGTAATTATCTGCTTGATCTAATCCTCTATATATAAAATATACGAATAGCAATGCCATTACCATAAGCAGAAAATAAGACCCTACTCCTTTTGATTTCGTTTTCAAATTTTTGCTTCCCCTTTCTCTAAATAGAGACTACTAACTAATTTTCGACCACTCCAATAAATGGAAGATTCCTATACTTTTGTGCATGATCCAAACCATATCCCACTACAAATTCATCCGGTATCGAAAATCCACTATATTTGACATCCACATCAACCACTCTTCGCTCTGGCTTATCAAGAAGTGTACATACTTCAATACTCTCTGGATTCCTCCCTTTTAATAACGTTACTAAATACTTCAATGTTCTTCCTGAATCAATAATATCTTCCACTACAATAACTTCTTTACCCTCTAGCGGTTCATCCAAATCTTTTACCAGTTTTACCACACCGCTTGATTCTGTTCCCTCTCCATAACTGGATACAGACATAAAATCAAGAGTTACCGGAACGGTTATTCTTTTTGCTAATTCACAAGTAAAAAAAACACTGCCCTTTAAAATACAAATTAAATGTACGCTTTTTCCTGCATATGCTTCACTAATTTGTGCGCCTATTTCATTTATTTTATCGTCCACTTCTTTTTCGGTTAACATCACCCTAATCTTATCTTCCATCACTGCATCCTCCATTGCTGTTCTCCCCAACTCACTTCACTTGGGTCTTTTCATATACCTGTATTTCTAAGATTGTTTTTGTCTCATCTGTCACTTTATATTTTTCATTTATCCGATGACCTACAATCCAAATTACTTCTTGCCCCACACAAAGCAAAGGAATTTTATTTCTCCGTTCTCTTGCTATTTTTTCATCAATAAAAAATGCTTTGAGTTTCTTTTTTTTCCCTTGCGAATAAATCGTAATATAATCGCCTGCTTCTCTAGTCCGTAATTCCAAACTAAACCTCATTTTATCATAATCTAAAGAGATAGTATACTTTTTTTGCAGGTTTTTTTTATTTTCTTTTGCTATTTTAGCAAAAACAAACTTGTAATCTAAAAATTCCACCGTTTCCGGAACCGTCACCCTCACGCTTGCCTTTTCTTCTATAATTTCTTTCGCATTCTTTTGACTTTGTTCCAAACAAATACTTTCATACTCTCTTTTTCCTAAAATCCTTTCTGGTAAATGAACTTCTTTTCCTACCTGTAAACAAGATAGCGAAATAATTTGCTCAATATGGATGCTCTCTATATCTTTTAAACTTTTACTACAATATCCTATCGCCTGCCTCACTATATGAGTTTGTATGATATGCTCTTCTTCTAAAAATTTACTCAAAGAAATAATCACTTTATTATCTTTTTCCACCACCATATCCTTATATCGCTGTAAAGCTATGCGTTCAATAAACTTATTCATCTCCAATATATGTTGTGCCAAAGAGGTTATATGTCGCACTGCATTTGCATTCAATTCCTGTTCCATATAAGGAAGTACCTTATGTCGAATTTTATTTCGTGTATAAATAAGTTCCCCATTTGTTTCGTCCTCTCGATAAGAATACTGCTTCTGCTTTAAATAAACCTCTACTTCTTTTCTACTGATACACAGCAAAGGACGAATAATTGGATACTCCATTTCTTTATAAGGCTCCATTCCGCCAAATCCTTTGGCTCCTGTTCCTCTCACCATATTCCAAATAATCGTTTCCGCCTGATCATTCTCATGATGAGCCACCGCCACTTTGGTTCCCCCACGCTTCTTACATTCTTTAAAAAAGCTCTCATATCTGGCTTTTCTGCCTGCCGCTTCAACTGATATCCCCTCTTGTTTTGCCAACTTTAGGATATCATAAGAATACTGACTAAAAGATAATTGGTTTTCCCTACAGATTTTCTCCACAAATGCTGCATCCGCTTCACTGTCTTCACCACGTATCCCATGCTCCACATGCACTACCGAAAGCTGAAATGGCAGACTACTTTGCAGCTCTTTTAGCATAAAAAGCAGGCATATGGAGTCCGCACCTCCTGATACGCCTACTATTATATGATCTTCTATCACTATTAATTCATGCTCTTTCACATATTCCAATATTTTTTGTACAATCATGTTTTACTACAAAACCTTTCCGCAACAATCTATTCTCTCTATGTAGAATAATAAAGAATATTCGCTTAAAAAGCAAGTAAATATGTTATTTTTTCCATATCCCTCCCACTAATACTGTCATATCATCTGGTCGTTTACAATGATTATATACCAGAACTCTCTCTAAAATGTTTTTTGCCATTTCATCCGCATTTACTGTTTGCACCTGCATGATAATTTCTTTTAAAATCTCCTCACCCCTGCTTTCTGGCAGAGAATCTAAAATTCCGTCTGAAACCATAATCACAAAGTCACCATTAAACAATTTTTTACTGCTGCTGTCATAATCGACTTGATGTAAAATGCCTGCAGGTAGGCTAGTTGATGTTATCACTTCCACCCAATGATCCCTTTTAATCAAAGTGGACGATGCACCTATCTTTAAAAATTCACCCATTCCACTATATAAATCAATCGTACAAATATCAATCGTGGAAAAAGATTTTTCCGCTGACTGCACTACCATCGCTGAATTAATCATTTTTACCGCCGTCTCCTTTTTGAAGCCAGACTCCAAAAATTGTTCCAGTAATTCTATAACCAATTCACTTTCCTTTGAAGCTGTGACTCCCGACCCCATGCCGTCAGATAGACTCATAAAGACCTGCCCACTATCCTTTGTCATAAATGCGAAGTTATCCCCTGATACGGTTTCGCCGTCTTTAGTNACTCTTGCCACTCCATTCAATACTTGAAAATGAGTATCTTCTACAAAAAGNACGGTGCTATATTCTTGATTTACGATACTTCTGCTCCCTTTTACAGGTATCATCGGCTGGTCGCATACTTTCGTTATTGCCGCTCCAATTTCCTTTGTATGCACGCATCGCCCTTTTGCTGCTTTCATTGTTATAAATATTTCTTGCCGCTGCTTTTTCCTTGCCGATATGCAAACATGTTTTACCACAACAAACTGATGCTGTAATATCCGCTTTATTTCCATTTCCAAATCGACATCTGCCACTTTCATTTCATATACGCTTTGTGCCACTCCGGTTAATATATTTGACATTTCATTTAACTGCTCCGAAACCGCCACTCTATTCTCCATTAATTTATTATTCCACATAAGATTTAATTTGGCTCTTTGAAATGTTTGTATCATCTCTTCTAAAAAATCTCTGGAGTATATACATTTCTCGGCAAACTGCTCTTGAATCGCCAAATCAATATCTTTTCCGCTCTCTTCTATTGTATGTAAAATTTCATATGCCACATGATAGGTATCTGCTTGATTTCCTCTCAAACATAACTGGGCATTTTCACAATGATTGCATAGTTTATTTGATACTCCCTCAAATACCAAGTCCATATCTTGACTGGATAAATGTTCCTTTCGATATGGCATATTGCTAAAGACCGTCGCTAGATGTTTAAATGACTGGGCGTAATTTAAAATTCTATCCTTTCCCGGATCACCTATTATAATCGGCACTTCCTCCTTATCCCTTCGACGTAAAATGGCCTTTGTCAAATCCCATATAATCACAATCGCTGCAATTATAAGTACTGCTACTATTATTTCATTCATTCCCTTACCTCCAACTTTTCCTTAATGCTCTCATTAATTGGATATTATATCGGCACGATAAAAAAATATTTGTCAAAATCATGTGGTAAATCAAAAAACTTTTAGACATGATTTTTCAATTTTATATCTTTATGGGCTTTCGTAGGAACTCAAATTCTTTAGGAAATTAATATTAAATATTTCGATAACATTTAAAAAGCTTTGTTCTTATCACATAAAAAAGCCGTATGAACTTTGATTTTTCAATCAAACACCATACAGCTTCTCATATATAAATTTTATATTAGTTGCTCGGTTTCAATATTTTCTCACCCTCATAAATCAACCCTAGCTTGTCCCTTGCTACACTTTCCATATATTGCTTGGTCTGCATATACTTGGTCAATTCCTCAATCTCTAACTCTCTTTCTTCTTCTGATTGTAATTGTCCTAGAAGACGTTCATTTTCTTGAGCATTAATTTTCATTTCTTTTTCTAGCTCTCTTGTTTGTATTCTGAGCACCAAAACAATAAAAGCTAATGTTACGGACATAACTAACAAGCTCTTTTTATTTGTTGTTCTTTTTTTCGCTCTTTTTTTGCTCATTTCTCCTGTCTCCCTACCACTACTATTTCTTCTTTATTGCTATTCTAACCTCTTTTAAGTATTTTTTCAATCTCTTTAATACAATTTTTTTACTTTTTTTTGTTTTTACAGACATTCTCTTTGTGATAACACGAATTGGAGTTAAAATAATATAGATACATTTTCTAATTACTTTCAAAATAAAGTTTATCATTTTTGAAACATACTCCACCATCGGCTTGCTTAAACTGCTGCTATATATTATCATTCCCAAGCCAATTCCAATAATCGCATAACCGCGAATCGCCCCATTGTTTTCCCTATACATCATGATAAATATAACAAAACCTGTCCCCACCCAATACAGCAGGTCCTGAAGTGCAATCGCTATATTACCATGTTTTATAATTCGTCTGAAAATGCGCAATACATCATAAATAAATAGAATGAAGACCCCTGTTAAAATAGATCTGAAGAAAAATAATAATTCTTGATTCATTGCTTCTGTCACAACTCACCTATTTAAACAACCTTCCCAGAAAAGACTCGCCCTGCTTGGCATAGCCATTTACCTCTGAATATGTCATACTATCTATTCTACCCTCAATGTCCACTTCGCCTTTTTCTAAATTCAGTCGGTTTACATGCAAATCACTGCCCTTTAATAATAACATACCCATGCTGGTCTCTAATAATATTTCATTCACATCAAAAGACAATACATCTATTACGCCTGTCAAAGTACCTGTCGTTCTATTTATCAACGTAATCTTATGAACCATATTTAATTGTTTTTCATCCATAGAATCCCCCCTTACTATTTGCTGTTATTCTCTTTCCTTAAGCTAGACTTAGGGTCTTGCCTCATAACAGTATATTAAGGTGAGTGGCTGATTATGCTTTTTTATTATAGATACCGATATAATTCTTTCGCCTCTTCTTTCTTTACCGTTTCTTGTACATTTAATACTTCTACTTTAACAACCTTAGTACCAAACACAATTTCTATGATATCACCCATTTTTATATTGACAGAAGCTTTCGCCACTTTTTCATTCACTAATACACGACCAGCATCACAAGCCTCATTGGCAACAGTTCGTCTTTTAATTAATCTTGAAACTTTTAAAAATTTATCCAATCTCATCTGTCTTCCCCCTTATAATAAAAAAAGAAGCATTACAAAATATCATTACTTGCCAATGCAAGCCCCCCACATTTTGTAACACCTCTGATTATTTTTGATTATTTACCATTAACTACATCTTTTAAAGCTTTTCCAGCTTTAAACTTTGGTGCTTTAGAAGCCTCAATTTTCATTGGCTCTCCACTTTGTGGATTTCTTCCTTCTCTTGCTGCTCTTTCAGCAACCTCAAAAGTTCCGAATCCAACTAATTGAACTTTCCCACCATTTGCTAACTCTTCTGTTACTGCGCTTGTAAAAGCAACTAATGCTTTTTCAGCATCTTTCTTAGAAAGTTGTGTTTTTTCAGCTATTGCTGTAACTAATTCTGTTTTGTTCATGGAATAACTCCTCCTTGATTTGTACTTTTGTTTATTATTATTAAACAAAATATCCTAATTAATATCAGAGCTCTACGCTTGTCCTTTATAGACTCACATTACTCTTAAATCTATTTATAAACTTAAACTTACTATTTGTCAAGATTTTTTTCCCTTTTTCCCTTGAAAATGCTCAAAAATAAGGCTTTTCTACTGTTTTTATAAAATTTCAGTTCTTTTTCAAATAAATAAAAAAAGGATTAACAATGTATTTTCAACCCTGTCAATCCTCTTTTTTTATAACATCTTCTCCAAAAATTCGTTTCTGCTTTTATCCTGTTTCACTAATCTCTTTATCTTTTCTACATTTTTGCCCGGAATCCATGCCTTATTTGAATTATAATAATGGTTCGCCATCTTCCAAAATTTTTCTGGATAAGAAAGGCGATAATATAAATTCATTAATTCATCATTGGAAATGGAACGTACTTTATTATAAGATTCTAAAATATTCTTTCCTAAAGGTTCATTCCAATTATTTTTTTCCATTATTTTTCTCATGAAGTTATACAAATCACCAACATGTATGTCGTATTCACATCTGTCAAAATTGGTAACTGCTACACCCTCTCTGATAAATAATACATTATGATGATTATAATCCCCATGACAAATCTGCCCCTCTTTCATTGCCTCTTCTTTTAAAACTTGATAATTGGAATTATTCAATTTCTCAAATACCTCTTGTCCCTGTGCAAAAAAAACATGAAATTCCCTCATAAATGATATTTCAAACTCATTTTTTTTACGTTTATCACGAATAAAGTTTTGTACTTTTTTAAGCTCTCTATTATGTTTTGCAAATTCTTCTTTTATATCATTATGTATTATATTAATTCCCTCTGCTTCTGGCGTTATTTTCATCATCTTATGAAACCTCGCCATCGTCTCCACTGCTTTTAAAATATTTGGTTCACTTTTCGTATCACATTCCAAACCATTGTACCAATTTTTCACTATATACGGAATATCTTCCTTGTCTTTTGAAATAATCTCCCCGTCTGTATTCTCCAGTATAAGATCAACCCATTCATACCCTAATTGTCTGATTTGTTTTAACACTTTATTTTGAAAAGCTAATTTTAACTTAGAATTATTATATTCTTTGATTAATTTTAATCCCTGATCCGTTTCACAAATTAGTGAACCACGACCACGATAAGTATTCTTGACCTTTAAGTTATATTGCTCCAAAATACTAAGCCCTCTGTCATTCACGCAAATCCCCCCATATATCCATATCTTAGATGTTCTCTTCTATCATATGAATGTACAGGGGGATTTATGATGTTTTTTTACTTTTCCATTTCTTTTACTAACTTTTTCAAAATTTCTTTTTCATTATAAGATGGCTGCAAAATCACTTTATCTAAAAGAATATTCAAAATCTCTCCAATATATGCACCTGATTTCATTCCCATTTCAATCAAGTCATTCCCTGACAGATTTAATTCTTTTAAAGATACGCATTGATGCTTGGCCAATATATTGTCATACAATAGACTTATTTCTTTTAGTTTTTCTAACTCTCCTCGCTCATTTTTTGCCTTAAAATAAGCCTCTTTTACCTTTATTAATAGCACAAATAGCTCTTTCCCAATTTCTTTTACTGCTTTTCTTACCCCATATCCCTCTTTATCTACTTCCAGCGGATAATTAAAATACTTAGAAATGCTCATAACAATTTTCTTGGTCTGGTTATCAAACTTCAATCTATCTAAAATAGTTTTCACATTATCCATTTTTGCGAGTAATATGGCTATTCGCAAATATTTTTCCGGTTCGCTAACACTCAATGCCTGCAAAATTTCTCCCGCCAAATGCGTGTTATTCTCGCTTATAAATTTATCATATTCGGGTAAAATAATTTTCGTAATTCCCGTTTCATATATTACCTGAAATTTTTCTGGATGAGGTGAGATTAATAATTTAACCAACTCTATCTGGATTCGCTCCGCACTAACCTGTTGTAAATTAGCCGCATGCTCTACAATCGCTTTTAATGTTTCCTCTTCAATCGAAAATCCTAACTGAGCGGAAAAACGAACTGCTCTTAAAATCCGAAGTGCATCCTCTGTAAAGCGTTCACAAGCGATACCCACACATTGTATCACTCTATCTTCCAAATCTCTTTTGCCACCAAAGATATCTACTAATCCTTGCTTCTCATTATATGCCATTGCATTGATGGTAAAATCTCGCCTTTTCAAGTCTTCTCTCAACGTTTTTGTAAAAGTTACTTCGGTCGGATGTCTGCCATCTTCATAAACTCCGTCCACTCTATACGTGGTCACTTCATATCCCATTTTTCCCAATAATACCGTGACCGTTCCATGCTGTAGCCCCGTGTCTATAGTTCTATGAAAAATAGCCTTTACTTCTTTTGGCTCTGCTGAAGTTGTGATATCCCAATCCTCAGGAGCTCTACCTAAAACGGAGTCTCTGATACAGCCACCGACCGCATACGCTTCATGCCCGTGATCATTTAGCTCTTTTATGATATTTTCTACATTTTCTGGCATTAATATCTTCATCGGCTCTCCTTTTTATACTCCATCATTTTATATTGATACTTTTAGTATGCTTTACCCCAATAAACCATTTTAGTTGCTGGCTTACCACAACAAATACAAGTTTCAGCAATTTTTTCTTGTTCAAAAGGCATACAACGGGAAGTCGCTGTTGTATCCTCTTTTATTTTCTCTTCACATTCTTTACTTTCACACCACATCGCTTTAACAAATCCAGGCTTATTTTCAACTATTTGTTTAAACTCATCATAGGTTTTCGCTACATTGGTATGGTCTTCCATATGTTTTTTCGCTCTTGCTAACATATCATTTTGCATTGTTTCTAATATTTCTTGGGCTTTTATGGCTATATCATCCAAATTCACCACGATTTTTTCTCTCGTATCACGACGTACAATAACACCCTGATTTTGTTCGATATCTTTTGGGCCAATTTCAATTCGAATTGGAACACCACGCATTTCTTGTTCGCTGAATTTCCAACCGGGACTTTTATCTGTATCATCTACTTTAACTCTAAAATCTGATAATATGCTCTTAAGCTCGGCCGCTTTCTCAAGCACACCCTCTTTTTTCTGCATAATTGGAACAATCATAATTTGTGTAGGTGCAATTCTAGGAGGCAGCACTAACCCGCTATTGTCACCATGCACCATTATAATCGCACCCATAATTCTCGTTGAAAGTCCCCAAGATGTTTGATGTACATGCTGTAACTTATTCTCTTTATCCGTATATTGAATGCCGAATGCTTCTGCAAAACCGGAACCAAAATTGTGACTGGTTCCTGATTGGAGTGCTTTTCCATCATGCATTAATGCCTCTATTGTATAGGTGCGTTCAGCTCCCGCAAATTTTTCTTTATCAGTCTTTTGTCCTGTTATTACTGGTATTGCTAATTCTTGTTCACAAAAATCTGCATATACATTTAACATCTGTATGGTTCTTTCTTCGGCATCTTTTGCCGTCGCATGTGCGGTATGCCCCTCTTGCCATAAAAATTCGCGGGAACGCAAAAATGGTCTTGTCGTTTTCTCCCAACGCACCACCGAACACCATTGATTATATAAACGTGGTAAATCTCGATAAGATTGTATATCTTTCGCATAGAAATCACAGAATAATGTTTCTGATGTAGGACGCACACATAAACGCTCCTGCAATGGTTCTAAACCGCCATGCGTAACCCATGCTACTTCCGGTGCAAATCCCTCCACATGATCTTTTTCTTTTTGTAATAAACTCTCTGGAATGAATAATGGCATATACACATTTTCTACACCTGTTTCTTTAAATCTTTTATCCAATGCCCCTTGAATATTCTCCCATATCGCATAGCCCGCTGGTTTGATAACCATACAGCCTTTTACACTGGTATAATCAATTAATTCCGCTTTTTTTACTACGTCCGTATACCACTGTGCAAAATCCTCCTCCATTGAAGTTATTGCTTCTACTAATTTTTTATTATCTGCCATCTTTTTGCTCTCCTTTTTTATTTATAAAATTGTATAAAAAAAACTCCTGTTCCCAAAAGGGACCAAAAGCTCATCATTTTCGGCGGTACCACCCTAGTTAACCATACAGAATATGGTTCTCTCGTCATTCATTAACGCTGAACACACGCTATACTTTCATATAGGACTCCAAGGTAGGTTCTATATATCGCAACCAGAAATCTCACACCTTATGATTTCCTCTCTGTAGACCTTAATATATGTACTAATCCTCATCATTGTCATTTTGCTACTTTTTTGTATATTTTATGCCAGTTAGATTTCTTTGTCAAGGAGGAGTTTCTTTTTCACATCTTTTTTATAAAAAGGATGTATCCCACCATTCATCTAACCCTAGCGGCAAACATCCTTGATATACAAAAATTAACTTATTTTATTATATTTTTATGGCAAATAAGCCATCGGATCTACAGGTACTCCATCTCGCTCCAATTTGAAATATAAATTGCTTCCCTCTACACTAAAATATTTTGTCGGTTCGCTTATATAACCAATTACCACTCCCTCATTTATCACCTCTCCGACAACCGCTGATATTTCCTTTAATTGACCATATACCGCAGTATATCCATCACCTAAATCCATTGTCAATGTTTGCCCTGTTTCCTCTTTCGCACTAATATCTATTACTGTTCCTGCTGCCACAGCTTTTACCTGTCCGTTCACTTCTGCAGAAATTATCAGCGCTGGATTATATTTGTACTGATCCAATGTGGCAAAATACACACTGCTGTCCATGCTATAATCAATAATCACATTCCCCGCTATTGGCCACGAAAGCCCCGTTACTTCTGAAAAACTAATAACCGGCAGCGCCTCTGTTTCCACCGTCGCAGACACCACATCTACCACTTCTTCTGTATTTATCAGCATTTCTTCCGGTACATCCAAATCATTATTGGCCGCCAAACGCTCTTCCACTTCTTCTGGAGTCAATACTCTTTCATTCATTCTATTCGTAGTATTATTATTCACTGTATTGCTACTTGTACTACTATTATTCGCAATGTTCATTAAGTCTTCATCTGCTGGCCATCTTGCAACTCTATCCAAATTTGGTACTTCATCTAAATCTGCTAACTGCTCTTCATTCGTTCTTGCTGCATTTGAATTTTGCACTACCAAAATTCCCGCCAATGCAATTACTGCGATTAAACAAAAACTGGTCGCTACAAGTACATCTTTTCTTTTCATAAAGTCCATTATTTTATTTCTCTTCATAATCTTCACCTCTGCCTTTATCAATAACTTTTGTCTTTTATAGCATTGCCTGATTATGAATGTTTATACATTTTATTTTACAAAAATCACTTTCTTTTCTAATTCCAATCCGCCAAAATAATATTCCAAAATTTCTTTATAATTTCTACCCTCTTTTGCCCATATATTTGCCCCATACTGACTAAGCCCAACGCCATGACCCAATCCTTTTACTGATATTTGTATCTTCTCCTCTGCTATCAAAAATTCCATGTTGCTTGAATTTAAGCCCAACAGACTTCTAAACTTTTCCCCTTGAATCGTGACATTCCCCACTCTCACCTGCATTGCATATCCTGCACTATCCTTTGTTTCTATATATATTTGATGATTTAAAAACTTCTCCTGCGATTCAAATTCTATGATATTCTCTATTTCCGCCTGGCTTCCCACCTGTTCTACAGTAATAATATCAACATTTTCTTCTATTTTTAGATGTGGATATTCCTCTTTACACATTTCAATTATTTGCTCTATGGTAAAAGTCTTTACACTCAAATAATTCGTTCCCTCTATATCTTTGCCGCTCTCCACCCCTAAAAGATAAGCATATTCGCTACTATAAAACACTTCTTCACCCACACGAGTATTCCCCGCACTCAACGCATGATAGGGAAGCTCTACCAAATCATTGTCAACTAAGCCAACAAGCCCTTCCGTTTCCACCACCGCCGCTACTAACTTCTCATAACTCTTTGCCGCTTCTTCCTTTGTCATAATCGTATTCATCTTTTCAAAGGTAACAAACGGCTCTTCAAAAACAACCTCTTCTTCATCTTTTTCCTCCTCTAATCGTTTCAAAATACTCGTTCTGCAAATGATTGCCTGTGCTTTTAACGCCTCTTTCTCATAAGTAATCGGCATTATCATCGGTATCATTCCCACCAAATATTCTTCTATATCCATCTCTTTTACAATTCCATTATACTTTACTTGTATCATTATCTGATTTTGATTATTATTTGTATCTTTTTTCCTTTCCATACTTCCCGTAAATAAAATAGTGCATACATATGGCAAAAGAAGCAATATCATCAAAATAGAAAAGAACCCTTTTAGCTTTTCTTTCATTCGCTCTCACTCCCAACTATATTATTATATGTTGTTGGGATAAGCTTCATGATAAAAAACAAAAGGGTTCTATCATTTTTCAGTTATCTCTTATATTATACTTCTACTTTTACACGGTCTAAATGCCAGATTTCATCCACATACTGCTGGATTGTTCTATCGGAGGTGAATTTTCCACTATTTGCCGTATTTAACATCGCGCTCGTCGCCCATGCTCTTTTATTTCTGAACTTTTCTTCCACTTTCTTATGTGCTTGTGCATAAGAAGCAAAGTCTTTCAAAATAAAATAGGTATCCGCTTTGTCACTGCTTCTTGTATTTAATAAAGAGTCATAAATATCTCTAAAAAGTTCGTGATCTCCATCAGCATAAGTGCCATCAACTAATTGATCTAGTACTTTTCTAACATTCGGGTTACTATCATAGATTTCCATTGGATAGTAATTTCCATTCTGCTCATATGCAATTACTTCATCTGAAGATAAACCAAAGATAAATGCGTGTTCCGCTCCTACCTCTTCTACAATCTCAACATTTGCACCGTCCATCGTTCCAATGGTCAACGCACCATTTAACATGAATTTCATGTTTCCAGTTCCTGATGCTTCTTTACTTGCCGTAGAGATTTGTTCACTGACATCTGCTGCCGCAAAAATCATCTCGGCATTGGATACTCTATAATTTTCAATAAAGACTACTTTTATTCTATCCGCTACATCCGCATCATTATTTACCACATCAGCAACCGCATTAATCAGTTTAATTGTCAGTTTTGCACGTTTATACCCTGCTGCCGCTTTCGCTCCAAAGATAAATGTTCTAGGATAAAATTCCATTGATGGATTTTCTTTTATTTCATTATAAAGGTGCATAACATGTAAAATACTCAATAATTGTCTCTTATATTCATGCAAACGTTTTACCTGTACATCGAATATCGAATTTGGATTTATCGTTATTCCATTATGCTCTTGGATATATTGTGCTAACCTAACTTTATTTCGGCATTTGATATCCATAAATTCTTTTTGTTGTTTTGGATCTTCTATCAAAGGCTTTATATCTGCAATCTTAGGTAAATTAGTAATCCATTCATCACCAATTTTTCTAGTTATCCAATCTGCTAATTCTGGATTTCCATGTAATAAGAAACGACGTTGTGTAATTCCATTGGTCTTATTATTAAACTTCTGAGGCATCATATCATAAAAATATTTTAATTCTTGGTTCTTTAATATATCTGTATGAAGTTTCGCTACACCGTTTACTGAATATCCTGCCACAATCGCCAAATGTGCCATTCTTATCTGACCCTCAAAAATGATTGCCATTTTTTCTGCTCTATACACATCTCCAGGATATCTATCATTTACTTCGATTAAAAATCTTCGATTAATTTCTTCAGTAATTTGATAAATTCTTGGTAATAATCTTGAGAATAAATCCACTGGCCATTTTTCTAATGCTTCTGACATAATTGTATGATTTGTATAGGCACAGGTTTTTGTAGTGATTTCCCATGCTTCATCCCAACCTAAGAACTCTTCGTCGATAAGAATACGCATTAATTCTGCTATCGCAACTGTTGGATGAGTGTCATTTAACTGGAATGTAACTTTTTCATGAAATTTACGAATATCATCATGTTTCTTTTTATATTTCTCAATCGCCGCATTTACGCTGGCAGAAATAAAGAAATATTGTTGTTTCAATCTTAATTCTTTCCCCGCATAATGATTATCATTTGGATATAATACTTCTACAATATTCTTTGCCAAATTCTGTCTTGCTACCGCTTTTGCATATTCTCCTTTATCAAAAGAAGATAATTCAAAGCTATCAACCGCTTCTGCATCCCAAATTCGTAAGGTATTCACCACATTATTGCCATATCCGATAATTGGTAGATCATATGGAATCGCTTTTACCGCCTCATAATCCTCTTGAATATAGCGTTCTCTTCCAAGACTCTCATCATACTGTACTCTGATTTGTCCGCCAAATCTAACCTCTTTTTGATATTCTGGTCTCTTTATTTCAAAAGGATTTCCCTCTTTTAACCAATCATCCGGCATTTCAACTTGAAAACCATTTTCTATTTTTTGTTTAAACATTCCATATTTATAACGAATACCGCAGCCATATGCACTGTATCCAAGCGTCGCTAAAGAATCCAAGAAACAAGCCGCAAGTCTTCCAAGTCCGCCATTACCAAGCGCCGCATCAGGTTCTTCATCTTCTAAGACATTCAAATCAAATCCCATTTCCTCTAACGCTTCTTTTACTTGTGTATATGCTGTCAAATTGATAAGATTATTCCCCAAAGCTCTTCCCATCAAGAACTCCATTGATAAATAATATACGGTCTTTGGATCTTGCTCTTCATATTTTTGTTGTGTCGCAATCCAATTATCCACTATCATATCTTTTACCGCATAAGAAACCGCTTGAAACACCTCTTGCTTATTAGCATTTTCAATGGTTTTTCGATAAAGGTTTTTCACATTATCTGACACTTCTTTTTTAAATGCCTCTTTACTAAATATTTCTGTCATATATTTTTCTCCTTTTAATTTTTTGCTACTCCGATGATTACTTTTTCACCATTGATATCCCACTCTTTTTGATAGCCATTCATTATATCAAGCTGCAACTGGGTAGCGAGTACCTCTGCTGTAATTTCTTCTTTATGACTTGTTACTATCTTTCCAATTTTCTCATTACTCATGATATATAATTGAATTTTATCAACCACCTCAAATCCGGCTTCTTTTCGCATCGTTTGAATTTTGCTGATTAATTCTCTTACATACCCCTCTTCTAACAACTCTGGAGTCAAGTTTGTATCAAGTATAATGGTCACATCTCCATCATTCTCAGAAACATAGCCCTCTTTTTGTGCCATATCAATTAATAAATCTTCTTTCTCCAATATGATTGTATCTTGATTTAGCACTAATTTCAACTGTCCTGTTGCATTTATTTCATCCATCGCTACATTTCCATCCAATGCTTGCAATTCTGTACGGATAGCATTTAGCTGTTTCCCAAATTTTGGACCTACTGTTTTTAATTGCGGCTTAAAGCTGTAAGATGTAAATTCTCTCACATCTTCGGTGAATACTACTTGTTTTAAATTTAATTCTTCTTTGATGATTTCACTATAGTATTCGGATAATTCAAACGGTGCTTTGATCAGCATGCTGCCAATCGGCTGTCTATTTTTAATGTTTGCATTATTTCTACATGCACGCCCCATAACAACCGCTTTCAAAACATGTTCCATATTTTCTTCTAATTCTATATCTATCATGAATTCATCAGCAACCGGAAAATCACACAGGTGAACGCTTTCTTGTGCATTTTGATCAATACTTCTTACTAAATTTTGATAGATATCTTCCGTCATAAATGGTATCATCGGTGCCGCTAGTTTCGTCAAGGTCACTAAGGCGGTATGCAGGGTCATATAAGCATTGATTTTATCCTGCTCCATTCCCTTTGCCCAAAATCTTTCACGTGACCGACGCACGTACCAATTACTCATATCATCTACAAATGCTTGTAATGCTCTTGCCGTTTCTGGAATTTTATAATTTTCCATATTATTATCTACTGTTTTTATTAAAGTATTTAGTTTTGATAATAACCATTTATCCATAACCGCTAATTTTTCATACTCTAGTTTGTATTTTGTCGCATCAAACTCATCAATATTCCCATATAATACAAAAAAGGCATATGTGTTCCAAAGTGTTCCCATGAATTTTCGCTGACCCTCAGTAACCGCTTTCCCATGAAATCTATTTGGTAGCCAAGGGGCACTATTCACATAAAAATACCACCTTATTGCGTCTGAACCATATGTTTCTAATGCTTCAAATGGATCTACCGCATTTCCTTTTGATTTTGACATTTTCTGCCCATTTTCATCTTGAACATGCCCCAATACAATAACATTTTTATATGGTGCTTTATTAAAAATCAATGTTGATATTGCCAATAAAGAATAGAACCAGCCTCTCGTCTGATCTACCGCCTCTGATATGAAGTCTGCCGGAAACTGTGCTTCAAATAAATCTGCATTCTCAAATGGATAATGATGTTGAGCAAATGGCATTGCACCACTATCAAACCAGCAGTCAATTACTTCTGGTACTCTTTTCATTTGTTTCTGACATTTTTCACATTCTATCGTCACCTCATCTACATGAGGTCTATGAAGCTCGATTTCACTTGGACAATTCTTCGACCTCGCCTTTAATTCTTCAATGCTTCCGATTGCATGCTGATGTCCGCATTCACACTCCCATACATTCAATGGCGTTCCCCAATAACGATCTCGGCTGATACTCCAATCCTGTACATTTTCAAGCCAATCTCCAAAACGACCTTTTCCAATATTCTCCGGTATCCAATTAATCGTATTATTATTACGAATTAAATCTTCTTTTACTGCGGTCATTTTGATAAACCATGACTCTCTTGCATAATAAATAAGAGGGGTATCACATCGCCAGCAGTGAGGATAGCTATGCTCGAAATTCAGCGCTTCAAACAATAAGCCCCTCGCTTCCAAATCCTTTAAAATGTGAGGATCAGCTTTTTTTACAAAGATACCTGCCCAAGGAGTTTCTTCCGTCATCTCCCCTTTCGATGTTACCAACTGTAAAAATGGAAGATCATATTCTCTTCCCACTCTGGAATCATCTTCACCAAATGCTGGGGCAATATGAACAACACCAGTACCGTCGCTCAATGTTACATAATCTGCACAAGTTACATAATAACCTTTCTTATCCACTTCTACAAAATCAAATAAAGGTTCATATTCTTTATATTCTAACTCTTTTCCATTAAATGTTTCTAATATTTGAGCATCCTCACCCAATACTTTTTCCACAAGTGCTTTGGCCATATAATAAATAGTATTATCCTGTGCTACCTTTACATAAGTTTCTTTCGGATTAACACAAAGTCCCACATTCGATGGCAGTGTCCAAGGTGTCGTTGTCCATGCTAAAATAAAAGCCTCTTCTCCTTTTACCTTAAACTTAACAATCGCTGACTTTTCTTTGACATCTTTATATCCTTGTGCCACTTCATGACTAGAAAGAGGTGTTCCGCAACGAGGACAATATGGCACTATTTTATGACCTTTATATAAAAGGTTTTTATCCCAAATCTGCTTTAACGCCCACCATTCAGATTCAATAAAATTATTATCATATGTTACATAGGGATTATCCATATCCGCCCAAAATCCCACGGTGCTAGAAAAATCCTCCCACATCTCTTTATATTCCCAAACACTTTCTTTACAATATTTAATAAATGGCTCCAAACCATATTGTTCAATCTGCTCTTTTCCATCTAAGCCAAGCTTTTTTTCGACCTCCAACTCAACCGGAAGCCCATGAGTATCCCAGCCTGCCTTACGGGGAACCATATATCCCTTCATTGTTCTATAGCGCGGTATCAAATCTTTAATAACACGTGTTAGGACATGTCCTATGTGCGGTTTCCCATTTGCGGTCGGGGGACCATCATAAAACGTATATTCCTCCGATTCCTTTCTAATTTCAATGCTCTTTTCAAAAATTTGATTTTCTTTCCAAAACTGTTCAATATTCTTTTCCCGTTGTACAAAATCCAAATTTGGTGACACCTTATTATACATTTTTTCCCTCCTAAACATAAATTAGATAATAAATTTAAAAAAACTTCCACCCTGTAAACAGGGCGAAAGTTATACTTTACGCAACCACCTATTACATCATACTAACATACGCGTTCCATATAACGTTGGAAATCCGTCCGCACCTACTAAAAAATGAATATTCATTTTTCCCATTCAGATTGAAACTCAGAAGTGATTTTCCACCAGCCTTACTCATGTCAAGCTTCCACCGCCCTTGACTCTCTATAACTTTCCTGCTACTGTACTCTCTTCTTCAATGTTTTTATCTTTTTTATTATAATGAAATTCCAATAAAATGTCAATCATGACAAAACTTTGTTTCTTACATCCCTGCCATCTTACTTATCAATTCCACACTTATTATTTCGTTCATATATTCTACTGAAATATTAACAAATAGCCGTTAATATTTTTTCCTATTTTCTTATTGCTAGTTAAGCAAAAATGCCCTATAATAAAAAATAGCAAAACTCTATAAGGAGATTTTTATGAAACAAATTTTTAAAAAAATGATAACATCTACACTTCTTTGCACTACCATATTTCATACTTTTGGGGGCAGTATCGCTTATGCAACTGATACATCTACTACAAACACTCCCGAAACGGAAGAAACCAAGCCTTTTTTGGACTCATACTATCTTCCGATACAATCAAATGAAATCTCTGGTTGGCCTGAGGGTCCTGCTGTGGAAGCTGTCGCTGCTATCGTTATGGATGCCGATACAGGAGTCATATTATATGAGAAGAATATTAATATGGAATTATACCCTGCCAGCATTACTAAGATTATCACCACAATGGTTGCATTGGAACAGGGCAATTTAGATGATATCATTTCCTTTTCAGACTTTTCAGTTAATTCATTAGATGCCGATAGTTCCATGGTAGGAATGCTGCCCGGTGAAAAAATCACACTAGAAGACGCATTATATGGTCTGATGATGGCCTCTGGGAATGAAGTGGCAAATGCCATTGCCGAACATTATGGCGAAACTATCGAAGATTTTGTTGATATGATGAATCAAAAAGTTGCCGATTTGGGTTGTCAGCATACCCATTTTACAAATCCTCACGGATTACATAATGATGACCATTATACCAGTGCATACGATATGGCAATCATCTCAAGAGCGGCGCTTTCAGATCCTCTGTTTCTTAAATTTGCGGGACGAAGATCATATATCATTCCTCCCACTGAACTTGTTGAAGAAGAACGAGGCATGGCCAATAATCATCAAATGCTCCTTGAAAACACCGCCTTTTCCTATACTGGATGTGTCGGCGGAAAAACCGGCTTTACCGATGAAGCATTAAATACTCTTGCGACATATACACGCCGAGACAACATTAATCTTATCTGTATCACCCTTATGGTTAATGGTCCCGAACGTAATTATCGTGTTACTGCTGCTTTATTGGATTATGTGTATGAAAACTTTTCTCTTGTTTCTATATCAGAGAATGACTCTACACTAAATTCTTCATTCACGCCATTGCATCACGCTAGCTACTCTTTACATAATAGACAACCCTCCATCAGAATCGTGGGCAAAGATGTTTTGCTTCTCCCCAATAATTTAACTTTTGATGATTTAGAACACACATTAACCTTTGATGAAATGCTTCCAGAAGTAAATCCTACCAGAACTTATTTCTACAATGGTAAATTTCTAGGTCGCACTGCTGCCAAATATCAGCTTCCTTTTGTAATAAGAACAGAACAAGAGCGGCAAGAAGCAATGAATAGCATACAGAAACAGGAAGAAAGCACTGCTCCAGAATCAGAAATCATCACCGCGGCTGTCTCGGAAATCACTTCAGAAGAGAAGCCTGAAACAGTAAATAGCAATAATAAACTTTTAAACTTTTTATATTCGATTAAAGACAATAACCTTTATGTACTAATTGCGATTGCAGCATTTATTATATTCATTATGATAAGTCTTGTTTTTGCAATGTTAATAAAAAATCACAAAGCTCAAAAAAGAAGAGCTGCAAAAAAAGAAGAATAATGCACTAAAATGTCTAAATATGCCTATACTCTCTATATTTTTTCATAGATTGCTAGACAATACCATACTTGTTATGCTATAGTATATTTAGGAGTGCTATTCTTACTTAGGAAAAGGAGCGAAGATAATGAATTGGGTATCACCTATTAAAGATGACGAAACACTAGAAAAATTCAAGAAATTACTTAGAGAGACCGATGACAAGTACTATATTATGTTTGAAATCGGTATCGGAACGGGGTTACAACTTCAAGATATCTTAAAGTTTAAGAACAAAGATATCCGTAATCAAGAAAGCATAATTGCTAATATTGGCTCAAAGAACATTAAAAGAACTTTTAATGTTCCTCAAGAACTTCAGGAGATTATACAACAGTATACTGAAGGAAAAGCACCAGATGCTTTCTTAATCACTGGCCATGCAAGTTCGCCAGCACCATTGTCTCGAGAACAAGCTTATCGCGTATTTAAAGCTGTTGGAAAATCTATGGGCTTAAATTCCATCGGTGCACAGACAATGAGAAAAACATTCGCTTGGAAATACTTCAAGACTACAAATGACATTTACTACTTACAGAACTTGTTTAATCATGCTTCTCCATCTATCACATATCGATACATTGGAGAAAAGCCTAACGTACAAGTTGTCTTGAAAAAATTAACACCAGAAGAAAATGAGCGTAGTCGTTATACTCTATATGCAGATGATAACGGAAAGAAAAGATTAAAAGCTATTACAGATGTTCTTCAAAGTTTAGAAAAGGAATTAGATAATCCTACCAACAACGATTCTTTCTATGGACGTGTTGATTGTTTGTTAGTAGAATTAGAAGATTTAATGGATAATTTTAAGAATACCAAATAATCCCATCAAAAAAGCACTGCAGACTTGTCTGTAGTGCTTTTTTAATAGGAAACACGCTTTGATTTTCGCTTTAAACGCCCCGTATCCTTCTTTAATCTTATATTTCGTGCTTCCTCATGGCTAATTTGTTTTATTATCTTTACTGCAAAAAATTCACCATCTTCTGACTTCTTAATTTTAATTTTTCCTTTTAGTAAACCGTGCTGCTCACATGCTGCCAAACAATAATAAGTACTATTATTGCCCGCAAACCAATAATACTTTTTCTTTGCCGGAACATTGCACAGATAACATCTTGTCGATATAACCTTACGGTCTTTCATGGCTCTTTCTTTTGATGAAAACTCCTTTGAAATAAATTTAGAATAGGTTTCATATTTAATATAAATTTCGTCTTTTCGGCTTTTAGGATTCTTATAATAATCAATAGAATAATGCTTTCCTAATTCCTCTTGATTGAAATGCTTCATTATCCTAGCTGTATAATACGCATCATTATATGCTTGATGGAACATCCCTGTATTCTCAATCCCCAAATAATCCACCACAAATTCTAATGTCCGTCTGGTCTTTCTATCCTCATATAAGATACTAAAAATCTTCTGTATATCATAATAGATTAAGGGACCAACTAACAAGTGATCCATCTTATAGTATTTAAGATTATTTTGTAAGACTGTTAAATCCGAAGGACCCCATGTACAAAAACAACTCTCTGCTCCACACCATTTTATAAATGCCGCTGCAATACATGAAAAAGTCTGTGCTTTCTCCAATTTTCTAATATCTATATGGATTATTTCCATTGTCCTAAAATGGATATCTTTATACACCTGTGGTTTTATCACCGCTGAAAATTTATCTATTATTTCCATCTTACTATTTAATTTGACGGCACCAATCTCGATAATTTCAAAAGGTATCTCTTGGTTCATATTCTCCTTGCCGCTGGGGCATTGATTCCATTCCAAATCCAATACAACATAGTTCATTCATTCACCTACTTACTGTTATCCTCTTAATTTCTTTCCTGTTGTCTTATTCTATCATAAGTTTATTCATTTGCATATAGTCGCCTCTTACACTGTCTTTTTTTTTCATTTCATGCTATTATATATTTGATAATATAGGAGGTATCTGAATATGATAACAGGAAGCAAAGAATTAATTCGAGATATTAATAGCCATCTAGTACTGGAAGCCATTGTTAATAATGCTCCTCTTTCAAGAGCAGCATTATCCCAACAACTGGGCTTAACAAAGGCCACTATATCCACTATTGTACAAGAATTATTGGATACCCATCTTATCTTAGAAATCGGCAGTAAAGATACTAAAAAAGGACGAAAACCCATTTTGCTCACCTTTAATCAAAATTGCGGTCAAATAATCTCTTTAGATATTGGAAGCCATTTTATCACTCTTCTCACCTCTAATCTAAAAGGTGAAAATTGTCAGATAGAACAACACGCTATCCATTGGAACAATGTTAATCTTTTAGAATTTTTAAAATCAATTATAAGAAATACCCTCGCTGCTCTCCCCGCCACCAAGTATGGCGTTGTTGGTGCAAGCATTGGCATACATGGGGTTGTATCTGATAATAAAATTGCTTTTCTTCCTTATCATACCTTTGAGCCGGCAAACCTGTCCGCCGCCCTCGAAAATGAATTTAATATTGCATTTTATGTCGAAAATGAAGCTAATCTTTCTGTTTTAGGCGAAAAAGCGTTTCTTTCCCATTATTCCAGTATGATTAATCTCAGTGTTCATAATGGAATTGGGATGGGCATTATTATTGATGATGCTCTCTACACCGGAGCAAATGGATACGCCGGCGAGTTCGGTCATACAATCATTGTGCCGCAGGGTCGTGATTGCCCTTGTGGAAACAAAGGCTGCTTTGAGCAATATGCTTCCGAAACCGCTTTGCTTTTAGAATTTGCCGCTCGAAAAAAAATGACTTCCGTTACGATTGATGAACTCATTCNTTTCTATTATAAAAAAGATGAGGACGCCCTTTCCATTGTAGAAGAATTTATTACCTACATCTCCATCGGCATTAATAATATTTTAAATACTTTTAATCCTGATTTGATTATTATTAATAGTGCTTTTACAACTTTCTTGCCCTCTCTTACACAAGANATTACCCTTGCTCTAAATAATCGTATGAATCACTTTTGCCGAATCACACCATCAAAGTTACAGGATACGGCAATTTTACTCGGTGGTGCCTATGTCTGTGCCAAGAAATTCCTCGGCATTGAAAGCCTTTCCTTTAACTCTTAATATAATACCAAAATACAAAAAAGATTAAATCTTTCATGAAATTTCATGATGAGCTTTAATCTTTTTCATTTTATCTTTTTTATCTTGACTGTCTAAATTTTTATTAATCCTCTAATATCAAATCATCAAAGGTATCTATTAATGCTGGATATATTTTTTTAAATTTCTCATATTTTTTATTATATAATACTACTAACTCTTCTTGAGGTTCTATCGTATCCACCACTTGGATGAGTTGCTTTGCCGCAGCCGTCACACTTTCGTATTCTTTACAGCCTACTGCTGCTAAAATTGCCCCGCCATATGCTGGTCCCTCTTCACTCTCTATGATATCAACTTTTATATTCAATACATTTGCAATTATTTTTCTCCAAAGAGGGCTTTTCGCGCCACCACCACAAATTTTAGTTCTATCAATCTGAATACCTAAAGATTTTGCGATTTCAAAAGAATCTCTAAGGGCAAATGCTACTCCCTCTAAAACAGCTTGAGTCATATCCGCTCTCGTTGTATCCATGCTCATACCGATAAAGGTTCCTCTCGCATTTGGATTATTATGAGGAGAACGCTCACCCATTAAATATGGCAAAAAGAAGACATTGTTTTTACCAAGCTCTTTAATATCTGCCTGTTCTTTTGCATATGCACTTGTTCCTACGATATCATCCATCCACCATTTATTACAAGATGCGGCACTAAGCATACATCCCATTAAATGATAGCTTCCATCTGAATGAGCGAAAGAATGAAGTCCATTGTTTTCATCTACACCAAATTGTTCGCTGGCAATAAATACTGTTCCGCTGGTTCCCAAAGAAATATTACACGCACCATTCCCTACGGTTCCTGTTCCAACCGCTGCGGCGGCATTATCACCCGCTCCAGCAATTACTTTTACATCGGCTGATAAACCAAGCTCTGCTGCCATCTTGGGTAAAAGTGTACCTACTACTTCATAGCTTTCATATATCTTCGCTAATTGCTCCTCTTTAATATGACAAATCTCTAACATTTCTTTTGACCAGCATCTATTTTTCACATCAAAAGTAAGCATTCCCGAAGCATCTGAAACATCTGTACAAAATTCTCCTGAAAGTTTATATGCGATATAATCCTTTGGCAACATAATTTTCTTAATGCGATTGAAATTCTCTGGTTCATTTTCTTTTACCCATAAAATTTTAGGTGCTGTAAAACCAGTAAACGCAATGTTGGCAGTATATTCAGATAATTTTTTCTGACCAATTACTTCATTTAGATAATCTCTTTCTTTCCATGTTCTACCATCATTCCATAAAATTGCTGGGCGAATTACATTATCAGCTTCATCTAAAATCACAAGACCGTGCATTTGCCCGCCAAAGCTAATGCCGGCAACTTCTTCTTTTGTAACATCGCGCACCAATTCTTTTATTCCTATTATTGTTTGCTCATACCAATCTTCTGGATTTTGTTCTGACCAACCGGGATTTGGATAACAAATTGGATATTCTTTTGAAACAACATTCTTAATTGTTCCCTCACTATCCATTAATAATAATTTTACCGCCGATGTTCCAAGGTCTACCCCAATATATAACATACATCGAACCTCCTATTTTCATTTTGTTTAGTTACTAAACTAATTATTCTCAATTTACTATAAGTCTCATCTCTTGTCAAGTTTTGTTCGGTATGGGCATGGTCAGTCTCCCTTGCCCCCCCCCATAAATTAATTATCATTTCTCAGCATCCTATACAAGATATTACTCAAACCCGCAAATTCCTCAAGAGTGAGAGCCTCTCCTCTAATATTTTGCGATACACCTAGTTCCCCTATCGCCTCTTCTATTTGCTCTTTTGAAAGAGCAATTTCAGTCGAATTATTCAATCCATTCGCTAGCGTTTTTCTTCGTTGATTAAAAGAAGCTCGAATAATTTTAAAAAGCAGGCTTTCGCTCTCTACCTTCACCGGCTTCTCGGCATGACAAGTCAAGCGAATAACCGCACTTCCAACATTTGGTCTTGGCATGAAACAATTTGGCGGAACATTTGCCACTATATATGGCGCTGAATAATATTGAACTGCAAGCGAAAGAGCTCCATAATCCTTTGTTCCCGGCTTTGCCTGCATACGCTCTGCCACTTCTTTTTGTACCATTACCGTAATGCTTTCCAGCGGTACATGGCTTTCAAAAAGCCCCATAATAATTGGTGTTGTAATATAATAAGGCAAATTAGCAATCACCTTTATTGGCTCTCCATTATTCTTTTCCTCAATCAACTTTCCAATATCTAATTTTAAAATATCCTGATTAATGATGGAAATATTATCATAAGCACTTAACGTATCTTCTAAAATAGGAATCAAAAATTTATCAATTTCCACTGCTACAACTTCTCTAGCCGCCTCTGCCATATACTGAGTCATCGTTCCAATACCTGGCCCTACTTCCAGAATAAAATCTTTTTTTGTTATATTTGAAGACGCAATTATTTTATCCAATACATGGGTATCTATTAAAAAATTCTGACCATATTTTTTTTGGAAGACAAACTTATATTTATTTAATACTTCTATCGTGTTCTTAGGATTTCCCAATGTCGCCATTTTTTACCTCCCCGCAAAAAATAATCTCTTCGCATTTTCATTTGTAACTCTCACCACTTCTTCATAAGTGACACCCTTTATCTTCGCAATCTTTTCTGCCATAAAAGGAATATTTAAAGAGGAATTACGCTTACCTCTATTTGGTTCTGGTGAAAGGTATGGGCAATCCGTTTCTAATAAAATCCTTTCTAATGGGATATCCGCTACGGTTTCTTGAAGTCTTCTTCCGTTCTTAAAGGTAACAACACCGCCTACCCCTATATGAAATCCCATCTTCATATACTCTCTTGCCATTTCCATTGAATAAGAATAGCAGTGCATGACACCTCTTAAATTATCGCTTCTATTAGCCTTTAACACTTCTAACGTATCTTCTGCTGCCTCTCTACTATGAAGCACTACTGGTAAATCTTTTTCTTTTGCTATATTTAGCTGTTCTACAAACCATTTTTTCTGTATTTCATGAGACTGCTTATCCCAATAGTAATCAAGACCAATCTCACCTATTGCCACCACTTTTTCATATTCGCACTGCATTCTTAACCATTCTATTTTATCCAAATCCAACTCGCCGACTTCGTCCGGATGAACCCCTACTGCGGCGTATACAAAAGGATATTCTTTTGCAAGAGCAACACTTTTTCGGCTTTCTTCTATACTTGTTCCAATCTCTAAAATATATTCAATCGCATTTTCCCTCATGCTATTAAGAAGCGTATCTCTATCTTCATCAAACGCCTCATCATTATAATGTGCATGGCTTTCAAATATCATTAATCCCTACTCCTCTTCTTCGTATCTCTTAGCAAATTTCTGCACCCGTTGGCATCGGTTTTTCTGGGATCATAAGCCCCAAATTCCCCTCGGCATCTTCTGCACAAAGCAACATTCCCTCTGAAACTACACCCGCTAGTTTCGCTGGTTTCAAATTCACTAAAACCATAACTTTCTTTCCGATCATTTCCTCTGCGGTATAGCTTCCTTTAATTCCTGATACAATCTGCTTTATATCTTTTCCTACTTTTACTTGCGATACCAGAAGTTTTTTTGATTTCTTCACTTCTTCACAGGCAATAACCTCTCCTACTTGGAATTGCATTTTCATAAAATCTTCATAGGTAATTTCGGCTTTATTAGCAATTTCAATAATATCTTCATCGGTTTCTTCAGAAGCATTCTCTACTGTCTTTCGTGCCTCTTCTTTTTCTAATATTTCTTTTATATCCAAGCGAGCAAATAAAATTTCCGGCGTTTCTGTCACTTTATTTCCCGATGGATATAAACCATATTCATTCAAACTAACAAGCGTTCTATCCTCCGCATTTAGTTGTTTTAAAATTTTTTGACTTGTTTCTGGCATAAATGCTTCTAATAAGCTTGCCCCGATACAAATGCTCTCCACTAAATTGTATAATACTGTTTCTAGTCTTTTATGGGTAGCTTCTTCTTTTGCCAAAATCCAAGGGGTTGTTTCATCAATATATTTATTACACCTTTTAAATACTGCAAAAATCTCAGTTATCGCATCTGCCACTCTTAATTCTGCCATTTTTTTCGTAATTTTATCATGAGCCGCTAATACGACTTGTTTTAACTCTTCATCAATAGCCTCATTCACTTCGGTATTATTGACAATGCCGCCAAAATATTTATTGGACATGGATATTGTTCTATTGACTAAGTTTCCTAAAGTGTTCGCTAAATCCGAATTAATTCTCTCTACCATGAGTTCCAGTGATATAACACCGTCATTATCAAATGGCATTTCATGAAGCACAAAGTAACGAACACCATCAACTCCAAATAGCTCTGCCAAATTATCAGCATATAATACATTTCCTTTGGATTTGCTCATTTTTCCATCACCTTGATTGAGCCAAGGATGACCAAATATTTGTGTTGGTAAAGGGATTTCCAAAGCCATTAGGAAAATTGGCCAATAAATCGTATGGAAACGAATAATATCCTTTCCGATTAGGTGCAAGTCAGCCGGCCAGTTCTTAGTATATAAATCACTATGATTACCGTCCGCATCATATCCAATTCCCGTAATATAATTTGTTAATGCGTCCAACCATACATAAACCACATGCTCAGGTGCAAAATCTACCGGTATTCCCCATGTAAATGATGTTCTGGACACACATAAGTCCTGTAGTCCCGGAAGCAAGAAATTATTCATCATTTCATTTTTTCTGGATACCGGTTGAATAAATTCAGGATGCGTTTGAATATGCTCGATTAATCTATCAGCATATTTGCTCATTTTGAAAAAATATGCCTCCTCTTTTGCCGCCTGTACCTCTCTGCCACAATCCGGACATTTGCCCTCATCAAGCTGTCCCTCTGTGAAAAATGACTCACAAGGAGTACAGTACATACCCTCGTAATATCCTTTGTATATATCTCCCTTTTGATAAAGTTTTTTGAATATCTTTTGTACTTGTAGTTCATGATATGAATCTGTTGTCCTAACAAAATTATCGTATGATGTATTCATCTGATCCCAAATATCTTTCACCCCACCTGCCAGCTTATCCACCAATTCCTGTGGTGTAACGCCAACTTCTTTGGCTTTGTTTTCTATTTTTTGACCATGCTCATCCGTTCCTGTCTGGAAAAACACATTATATCCCTCTTTTCTGCGATACCTTGCAATCGCATCCGCTAAAATAATCTCATAAGTGTTTCCGATGTGAGGTTTTCCTGAAGTATATGCTATTGCCGTTGTCATATAATATTTTTTATTTTCCATTTCCACTCTCTCCCTTTTTCTTTTATAAAAATAAAAAAACGCCTTTCTCTATTTATTTAAGAGAAGACGAGTTATCCCGTGTTACCACTTCTATTCACTTATTTCTCACGAAATAAGCCTTTGTCAGTGCTTTCACACTGTATCGCTATAACAGGCGATTCCTGTCGCAGCCTAACAAATTAATTTGGTCGGTGCACCACTCCAAAGCCATCTTCAGTTGATATTCTTTCATCCCTCTCAGCGATATTATTTACCAAAAATATAATATATGGGACTTCTCTGTAGAAAAAATTAAAAACTTACTCTCTTTATCATTGCGTTTTTAGTATGAATTTAGACTAACATAAGTGTTTTTAACTGTCAAGGGAAACCTCGATATTTAGGGACATTCGAGGGGCATACACCCGCTTTTCTCATCCCACCGCTCCATTCCTCTAACATAAATTTCCCGTTCTCACATACACTAAAAATAAGAACTTTCTATTGCATTTATAGAAAATATCTACTATTATAAAAACAAAAGGAGGACTTTTATGTCGAAAAAAATTACTATATATATAAGAAATACCATTTTTTTGCTTTTTCTTATTCTTTCTCTTACAGGATGTGATTCCATTCTCAAAGAAAAATTATCCGCAGATGAAGCCTTTACAACATTTACAAATGAGCTATTTATATCGGGTGTTTCTGGAAATATCATTAACTTACACTACACGATAAGCAATCCTAGTGATTATGGTATTGAAGACTATCCAGTTACCTTAGGAACTGTTAGTGAACAAGATATGCTAGAGTCGTATGCCGCTACAGAGGAATGCCTTAAACTGTTAAAAACCTTTAATTATGAAAAATTAAATAGCGCCAACCAACTTACATACGATATTTTAAAAGCATCTCTTGAAATAGAACTCGAATATAAAGATTATTATCTTTATACTTCACATCTTGGTCCCACTACCGGAACCCAAGCGCAGCTACCTATTTTGTTAGCTGAATATAAGTTCAATACCAAGAGAGATATTGAAGATTATCTTGAACTTCTGGAAACTATCGATACCTATTATCGAAGTATCATGGACTTTGAACAATTAAAATCTGATTCTGGACTTTTTATGAATGATGAAATTGCCGATCAAATAATCGCCCAATGTCAAGACTTTATCAGCTCACCTGAAACCAACTACTTACTTGATGTTTTTAGCGATAAGCTGGATGAATTCCCTGGTTTAACCGATATGGAAAAGACTAATTATAAATCCCAGCATACGGACTTACTTTATCAACACATTATTCCTGCATACCAAATTATCATTAACGGATTAGAAGCCTTAAAAGGAACAGGTGTAAATGATGGCGGTTTATGTAATTTTGAACACGGAAAAACATACTATGAATATCTTTTAAAAAGCTATGTCGGCACTGATGAAGCACCTAAAGATGTGTTGGCTCGAATTGAGGATCAGCTTGATAATGATGTTAAAAAAATCCAAGCTATTGCTCAGAGGAACCCTAATATCATAGATGAACTATATTCTACTGATTTACCTAAGCGCTCTCCGATTGAAATCATTGAAGAATTAAAGGTAAAAATGGCAGACGATTATCCCGCACCCCCAGACACCAATTATCAGATTAAATATGTTCACGAATCTTTAGAAGAACATTTGAGTCCAGCTTTTTATCTGGTACCTCCTATTGATGATATCAGCAACAACACTATTTATATTAATAATGGTTCCAACGCGAGTAATATTCAGCTTTATACGACACTCGCACACGAGGGCTATCCCGGACATTTATATCAATCCATATATTTCAATATATCCGAACCTGATAACTTACGCGCCTTATTTGGATTTGGCGGATATGTTGAGGGTTGGGCGACTTATGTGGAGATGTACTCTTATGCCTATGCCGATTTAGATGAGGATTTATTAGCTATTTTACAATTAGAAAGTTCCTTTTCTCTAGCAATATCTTGTATCATTGATATTGGTGTCAACTATAATGGTTGGGATTTAGACTATACTGGAACATACTTATCCTTACTAGGAATTTCTGACCCTGAGACAGTGAGCAGTATTTACTATGCGGTCATTGAATCACCTGCTAATTATTTAAGATACTATTATGGATATTTAAACTTTGAAGATTTGAGAACCAAAACCCAAGAAGCGCTTGGAAAGAATTTTGATTTACAGGATTTCCACCGCATTATTTTAGAAATAGGGCCTTGTTCTTTCCCTATCCTCGAAAAATATATAGATATTTACATAGAAGAAGAGCTGTCAAAAAACGACAGCTCTTCTTCTATTCACTCTTCTTTACTATATGATAAAAAATACTCTTTTAAATTCGTCAATGCTTTCACTAACACCTCTGTTTCACTATTAGAAAGCCCCTCTAACATCGCTGATATCATCTTTTCATGAAAATCTCTATGATGTGCAAACGCTTTCTTTCCCTTTATTAACAAAGATATTAAAACAACTCTCCTATCTTTCTCGCTTCTAACCCTTTTTACATATCCCTTTTTAACCAAGCTATTAATAGCTATCGTCAACGTTCCGACAGTGACTTTCAAGGCTTTCGCTACGGTGGACATATTCTTCGGCTTACCATCTCCAATCGCTTCTATTACATGCATATCATTATTGGAAATATCCTTAAACTCTTCTGTTATAACTGCCTTTTCTTCAATCGTCATTATCTCATTATAAAGATTTACCATAAAATCATTAAATGTATCAAACCTGTCCACAATATCACCTCGCCTCTCAAATATTATCCACATATATATTCATATTATACTATT
>JGI994J12354_10000342_pt1 | contig 46159 bp, 37 predicted proteins | sample IntmicLarv3ML3BL_FD_12354 | JGI IMG/M metagenome (IMG submission 12354) | reverse complement strand
TTGTACAGGTAATAGAGAACAATAGGGTTTTCTAATCCGTACAAATTACCAAACGGAGCAATATACGGATTAGAAAAGTGAAAATAGAGAAGTAAACTGCGAGGATTATACAGGTGATAGAGAACAATAGGATTTTCTAATCCGTACAATTTACCAAAGGGAGCAGTATACGGATTAGAAAAGTGAAAGTAGAGAAGTAAACTGCGGAAATTGTACAAGTGATAGAGAACAATAGGGTTTTCTAATCCGTACAAATTACTAAACGGAGCAGTATACGGATTAGAAAAGTGAAAATAGAGAAGTAAACTGCGGAAATTGTACAAGTGATAGAGAACAATAGGATTTTCTAATCCGTACAAATTACCAAACGGAGCAATATACGGATTAGAAAAGTGAAAATAGAGAAGTAAACTGCGAGAATTGTACAGGTGATAGAGAACAATAGGGTTTTCTAATCCGTACAAATTACCCAACGGAGCAATATACGGATTAGAAAAGTGAAAATAGAGAAGTAAACTGCGAGGATTATACAGGTGATAGAGAACAATAGGATTTTCTAATCCGTACAAATTACCAAAGGGAGCAGTATACATGATGAAAGGAATTGATGCCAGCTACCACTACGAGGGTTATAATGTATTCAAAATAGAAGAGTTGAATAACGAAAACAAATAAATCACATTGCTCCACAAGGTTCCAAAGTTTTTAACCTATTAATAAGGACGTAAAAAGGAATACTTGCGTAAGGCGGCGAATCTAAGTCCATATTCTTTTCTTTTTTTCTCCAATATGTATTGTAGTCCTACACAGAAATACTGCAATTATAGGGAAAACAGGTTGCATTTGTTTTTTTCTTATGATAGAATGTCGTTTACTGAGTTATTATTTGGAGGTATGGCAATGGATATTGTGAAAATTGTATTGGCCGGTATATATGTAGTTTTATGTGTAGTGCTAGTGGTTATTATATTGTTCCAGAATTCAAAACAACAGGGTCTTTCAGGTGCAATTGGAGGATCGGCTGAGACTTTCTTTGGAAAGAATAAAGGAAGAACGATTGATGCTAAATTGAAGAGATATACTGCTTATGGTGCAGGATTATTTATTATCTTATCAATTGTATTAACATTTTTGGTGGTTAAATACCCATCATAATATTGATAGCTAACTATTAACGCTGTACATGTGGCAAATCATATGTACAGCGTTGTTTTATTTATAATTCTAGAGTTCATTGAAAAATATTTTTGATATGTTAAAATTAAAAATAACTCTATTTGGAAAGGGGACCTCTTTGAATGAAAAGATTCATAAATGTTTTTACCATTATAATATTTAGTATAATTACATTGTATCTTACGATGGCTTCGTTTAATCAAGGGGTTCAGATTTATAAGGGAGTAGAGAGAATTGTTTTAAAAGCAAGAGGAGAATATAATGACTTGCCATATACGTCAAAGTTGAATATAGGCTCATCAAAGAAATTGTTGGGAAAATGTTTGTTTGTAACTATATTTTTATCAGATGTAGAATCAGAGTTTGAGCCGTTGTGTAGAGAATTTAATTTGAGAAGATTGGATGAGTGTTTTGATTTTTTAACTAAAGAAGCTTCTAGATATGACCGTGAATTTCAGCCAGTGTACAAAGATGATAATCTTATTTTTGATATTAAAGTTGATTTTAATGTTCCTACTGATTTTAATGACCATAAATGGGTTAGAAATCTAATGAGCGCTATTAAAAACCAAATTGATTTAAACGGTATTTTGTCTCTGTATGAAGTGGATAATGTAAGTTATATTTATATAGTGGATAAACCTGGTAGATCATTTGCAATGCCCTGGTATCCAAAGGCAGAGAGTGAAATTGAAGAGATGACAGTCATTTATGGACGAGGTCAAACGGGGAACCTTGAAGTGAGTGGAGTATATGCGCATGAGATACTTCATTTATTTGGAGCAATTGATTTATATGATTTTGAAGATGAACGTAAAGAATTAGTAGAGTTATATCTTCCTGGCGATATTATGAATTCTTCTCGTGTAAGTGACATGAATGTAAGTGAACTTGATGCATATTTGATTGGGTGGGTTGATGAGTTGGACAAAAAATATCATATATTTCTTGAAGAGAAATAGGTTGTATCCTGAAAATATTGAAATGGTTTTTGGCTATAATATTTAAATAATGTAATAGCAGAAAGGGTATAAAATGAGAGAAAAGGAAGCTTTTATAAGCGAACTTGAAAATGTTATAAATGATGATCTATATAAACCGTTATTGCCTAAAGCTTTAGCTGTTTTGTTGAAAGTTGAAGGAGCTGAAGCGGAGACATTTGAACAGGCACTTTCTGATATGGAAAATAGAGGAGTTATAGTATATACAGGAAAAGGTAAGTGTGCGCCGCCTGAAATGCTTGGCTTTAGAACAGGTATTTTTCAAAAGAATGCAAAAGGGTTTGGATTTGTTTTAAATGAGAAACCTGATGAACGTGACATTTTTATACACAGAAACAATATTAACAGTGCAATGAACAAAGATTTAGTTGCAGTGGAAATTACAAACAAACCAAGAGATGGAGTACGCCCTGAGGGGAAGATTATAAAAGTTATAAAGAGAAAAACAACAAGAGTTATATGCTGTTTCCAGAAAAAGCAGAAATTTGGATTTGCGGTACCAGTTGATGAAAAGAGCGAAGATATATTCATATCCAAAGAGGATAACATGGGAGCAAATGATGGAGACAGGGTAGTTGTGGAAATTACTCAATGGAAGAGCACAAATAAATCGCCAGAGGGTAAGGTAATTGAAATACTGGGAAGTAAGGGAGATAGAGGACTTAATGTACTCATGCTTTTGAGAGAGCAAGGCTTTATTGAAGGGTTTTCAGATGAGGTGCTTGAGGAAATTAAAAGTATTCCTGATGAAATTGATGAAAATATAGCAGGGCGCAGAGATTTAAGAGAACATACGATTTTTACCATTGATGGTGCGGATACAAAGGATATTGATGATGCCATTTCCATTGAAAAAATAGATGGCATTTTCAGACTAGGTGTTCACATTGCAGATGTTTCCCATTATGTGAAAGAGGGGTCTGAACTTGATAAAAGTGCATATGTGAAAGCAACCAGTGTATATCCAGTTGACAGGGTTTCACCAATGTTACCGCCAAAACTGTCAAATGGTATTTGCAGTCTTAATCCTAAAGTGGACAGGTTTGCACTCTCTGTGACAATGGATATTGATAAAAACGGAAATATAGTAGGACATGATATTTTTAAGAGTGTTATACATTCTTGTGAGCAAATGACCTATACAAATGTATATAAAATACTTGAAGAAAATGATGAGGAATTAAGAGAAAGGTATAAACACATTTTTCAAAGTCTCATCAATATGAAAGAACTTGCACTCATTCTCAGGAAAAAGAGATTTGACCGTGGTGCGATAGATTTTGACATGCCAGAGGCGAAGATAATTCTTGATGATAAGGACAGACCAACAGCAGTTGTCAAAAGAGAGATAACCATAGCAAACATAATGATAGAAGAGATGATGCTGGCTTGCAATGAAACAGTGGCGGAACATTTCTACTGGATGGAAATACCATTTGTATATAGAATACATGAAGAGCCTGATGAGGGTAAAATGCAGCAGTTTTCCGATTTTATCCGTGTTATGGGTTATAAATTTAAGGGTACACAAGAGGTGCATTCAAGGGAACTGCAAGAGTTACTTAAAAAGGTTAAGGGCAAGAAAGAGGAGCGCGTAATTAGTACCATTATGCTGAGAGCTATGCAAAAAGCAAAATACACAAATAATCATAGCGGACATTTTGGTCTTGGTGCACAATATTACAGCCATTTCACTTCGCCAATAAGAAGATATCCAGATTTGATGATTCATAGGATTATTTCTCAGAGTTTAGCAGGTGAACTGACTGAGGAAAAACTTTCACATTATCAGACAATATTGGGCGAGGTTACCGGACATTGTTCAGAACGCGAACGTGCGGCGGATACAGTTGAGAAAGAATCCAATAAACTGAAAATGGCAGAGTATATGATAAAACACTTGGGAGAGGAATTCCCTTGTATTATTTCTGGTGTTACAGGTTTTGGCATATTTGTGGAAACAGAAAATCTCATAGAAGGATTAATTCCTATAGAAAGTCTCTATGATGATTACTATGATTATGATAATACGAAATATGCGCTTATTGGAGAAAGAGGGAAGAGGGTTTTTCAAATAGGAGACAGTATTATGGCACAGGTGGTGCGGGCGAGTACGGATTCTCGGACTATTGAATTTGCAGTTGACTTAGAGTACAATTAATATTTGTAACAAATAACGGCGAACGAGGAGAATATAATGCCAATAAAGATACCTTCAAATTTACCGGCAACCGAAATATTAAACAATGAAAATATATTTGTAATGGACGAATTAAAGGCGTTATATCAAGATATAAGGCCTCTTCGTATTGCTATTTTGAATCTTATGCCGACTAAAATTGAAACGGAAACACAACTGTTGAGATTATTGGGAAACTCTCCTTTACAGGTGGAAGTTACACTTCTTCATCCTAAAAGCTACACCTCTAAGAACACTCCGATAAGCCATATAAAAACATTTTACAAAACATTTGATGATGTTTGTCATGAACGGTTTGATGGACTTATTATAACCGGAGCACCTGTGGAAAATATGGAGTTTGAGAAAGTTGATTACTGGAATGAACTTATGGCAATAATGAAATGGAGCAAGAAAAATGTTTTTTCTACATATCATATTTGCTGGGGAGCACAGGCAGGATTACATTATCATTATGGAATAGACAAATACAAGCTTGATGAAAAAATGTTTGGTGTTTTTCCACATACAAAGGAACTGGATAATGTAAAGCTGATGAGAGGCTTTGATGACGTTTTTCATGTGCCGCATTCCAGACATACAACGGTTAAGCGTGAGGATATAGAAAAATGTCCAGAACTTGTTATTTTGTCAGAATCTGAGATTGCTGGAGTGTATATTGCGGCATCAAGGGACGGAAGACAAATATTTGTTACAGGGCATTCGGAATATGATAATGATACATTGGCAAAAGAGTATTTCAGAGATATAGATAAAGGTCTGAAAATTGATGTTCCGAAAAATTATTTTAAAGATAATGACCCCAATAAAGGTCCGGTGGTGAGTTGGAGGGCACATGCGAATTTACTCTATGTGAATTGGCTTAACTACTATGTTTATCAAGAAACACCATTTGATTTGGAAAATATTATTTCAAATTAGGTCATTTTAGGTCATTTGTTTTTGACGGAGGGAATATGAAGAAGTTTTTGAGCATTGTAATAGTGACAATAATGATAATATCTCTTTTTTCTGCGTGTGATAATGCAGGAGAGGAGAATAAAAAAATTATAATAAACGAGGTTATGGCAAGTAATCAGGTCAATCTAACTGATGAAGACGGAGAGTATAGTGATTGGATTGAACTATATAATCAATCGGATGAGGATATAAATCTAAAAGGCTATTCACTGTCGGATAATGAATTTAATGTGTCAAAGTGGAAATTTCCGCAGATTACAATAAAGGCAAAGGAATATCTCGTTGTGTTTGCTTCAGGGAAAGACAAAATTGAAGAGGATGGGATACATTGTCATACAAACTATAAACTTTCAGCGGCAGGGGAAAACTTGATTTTGTCATCACCTAAAGGTGATTCAGATGTTATGGCGATTCCGCCGTTAGAATCAGATGTGGCTTATGGAAGAGCGGAAACTGGTGAACAGGTAGGGATATATGGAAAGTTGACATTTCCTACTCCAGGTCAGGCAAACAGTGGTATTTATTCTGATAACAGCGGAGATGTTCCGGCAAATGTAACAGGTTCGGGAGAGGTACTTATAAATGAATATATGCCTAAAAATACTCATACGGTGTATGATATAGATGGAGATTACAGTGATTGGGTTGAACTTTATAATCCAACTGATGCGGAGATAAATTTATCAGGGTATTTTTTATCAACTAAAATGTCTGAACTGCAAAAATGGGCTTTCCCTGCGGAGGTAATTGCACCAAAGAGTTACTTGCTTATATGGCTGTCCGGAAAGAACAAAGTTACAGAGAATAGAGAAATTCATGCCAATTTTAAATTGGGTGAAGCAGATAAAGAATTGGTATTGTCATCAAGAGCAGGTATAGTAGATTATATAGACTGCATCTATCTTCCTGAAAATGTTTCAAGAGGGAGAAACAGCAGTAACGAATGGTCGTATTTTTCAAAACCTACACCAGGAAAAGAGAATTTTGCAACAAGCTTTACCGAAATCGGAAAGGCACTTTCTTTGGGTGCCAGAGGGCTTTGGATAAGTGAGGTTTCAAGTGTGTCGCTTCCATATAACAATAAACAAGTTTCTGACTGGATTGAAATTTACAATGGAAGTGGACAGGCAGTGAATTTGAGTGGGTATGGTTTAAGCAGTGATTTGAAAAATAAGTATGAATATACTTTTGGGAATGTGAGTATTGAGTCTGGAGGCTATATTGTGGTTTATGCAACAGGACCCAATGTACCCTCAAGTTTTGCATCAAAGCTTCATGCTCCATTTACGGTAAGTTCCAGAGGAGAAGTGCTTTACCTGACAGACCAGGATGGATATACAATGGATGTTTTTCATACAGGGAGACAATCTCAAGGGTATACAAGCGGAAGAACAGGAAGTGACGAGGCAACTCGCTATTTTTTTATGCAGGAAACACCTGGAGCACAAAACCCAGAAGCGAAATATCTCACATATTCACCAAAACCTGAGTTTTCAAATGAAGGCGGATATATTGTAGCTGGTTCGGCTATTTCAATAAATTCACAAGAGGGTGTACCAGTTTATTATACAACGGATGGTTCTGAGCCAAGTGTGAATTCTACGATATATTCAGGTGAAATACCAGTAACTAAGAACACTGTTATAAAAGCTAAAACCATAAAAGAGGGTGTGCTGCCAAGTGATACCATTACTGCAACATATTTTACAGACAGGAAACACAACATACCCATTATAAGTATTTCTATGAATAATGATGATTTTTATGGAAGTGCAAATGGAATTTATGCAAATAAACCTGGATATACAGACAATCCTGCAAACTTTCCCTTTGTAAATGCAAATTTTTGGCAGGATTGGGAGAGAAAGATGACCTTTGAATATTATGGTGCAGATGGGGTTAAGCAAGTGGATTTTGATGCCGGACTAAAGATATTTGGACAGTATTCAAAAGGCTATGATCAAAAATCAATGTCTGTTCATTTGAGAGGTGATTATGGAAATAAAACTGTTACATATCCTTTCTTTGAGGGCAATGATATAAAGAATTTCAGCAATTTTGTTATACGTTCAGGAGGACAGGATTATGGACAGAGCATAATAAAAGATCCTTTTGCGGCGCTCGTTATGAAGGGGCAATCTTCTCTTATATATATGGACTGGCAGCCAGTGGCACTTTATGTAAATGGTGAATATTTTGGATTTTACAGTTTGAGGGAGAAGATAAATGAAAGCTATCTTCAAAGCCATTTGGGAATAGATGAAAACAATGTGGATATAATCAAAGGGAATACTATTGTATTGGAAGGAACTATTGATAATTATGCTTCCCTTATAGAGTATGTGAAAACACATGACTTATCAAACCCAGAGTATTACAAAGTGGTGGAAAACTGGGTAGACATAGACAATTATATTGACTATCTCATATCGGAGATATATTTTTCAAATGGAGATACGGGAAATGTTAAGTTTTACAGGGAACGGAAGGATGGAGCAAAGTGGCAATGGGTAATGTTTGATTTTGACATGACTCTTAGAAATGATGTTACCAGTGCAAACAGTATTGGGAAATTGTTCAATCCTGCAGGGCACGGGTCAGGAAATATGTTTTCCTCTGTGTTACAGGTGAATCTTTTGAAAAATGAAACCTTTAAAAATAAGTTTATTGAAAGATATGCATTTCTTTTGAATAACGTGTTCGTGGCAGAGAGAATGACAACAATTCTTGATGGTATGGTTTCAAAAATAGATTCTGAAATTCCATATACTTGCGAAAGATGGGGAAAACCTGCATCCTATGATAACTGGAAAGCGCATATAAACACATTGAGAAATAATATCAATACAAGAAGAAAAATTGTTGTAAATGAAATGAAGAGTTTTTTAAATATATCTGAAGAGAGAATAGCGGAATTGTTCACTGATTGGGCATCACTAAAATAAAAAATATTAAATCAAAATGATTGACATTGGTAAAACCTGGTGATACAATTATAAATTGTATCGTTATCTCTTGAAAAATACGTTGAGATAACATATATGGTTGAATAATTTATATATATGGCTGAGGATCATACTATCCATGGCTTAACAAAAGTTATTTGTCCGACAATTGTTTTATTAAAAAATTTTTTATGAGGTGATTGCGAATGGGGCATCCGGTTAAGTATGGAAGAAATGAGAGAATATCATTTTCTAAAAACCGTCCGGTTTTGGAAATGCCGAATCTCATTGAGGTTCAAGTAAATTCATATAAGAATTTTCTTGAAAACGGACTGAGAGAAGTATTTAAAGACGTTTTTCCGATAGCTAATTATTCGGGGAATTTAATTCTTGAATTTATTGATTATTCAATAGACAAGAACAATGCGAATTATGATATTGATACCTGTAAGGAGAGGGATACAAATTATTCCGCACCACTTGATGTAAGGGTAAGATTGATTAATCAAGATACAGGCGAAATTAAAGAGCAGAAAATATTTATGGGAGAATTTCCTATAATGACAGACACCGGAACTTTTGTTATAAACGGTGCTGAAAGAGTTATTGTAAGCCAGTTGGTAAGATCACCAGGAGCTTACTTTGAATCACGTTTTGATAAAGTTAAAGGTAAAAATGTGGTTGCTTCAACTATTATTCCTAATAGAGGAGCATGGCTCGAATATGAAATAGATTTTAACAACATTATTTATGTAAGGATAGACCGTAACAGAAAAATGCCTGCTACGATATTTTTGCGTGCACTCGGTTATGAAACTGATGACCAGATTGCAGAACTTTTTCCTGATGACGAGAGAATTATTGCTACTCTGCAAAAGGATACCTGCAAAACAATAGATGAAGGTCTCATTGAGGTTTATAAGAGAATGCGTCCGGGAGAACCACCAAGTGCGGAAAGTTCAAGAACATTGCTCAATAGTATGTTCTTTGACCCAAGAAGATATGATCTTGGTAAATTCGGTCGTTATAAATTTAATAAAAAATTATCGCTTGCTGCCAGAATTGCAGGTTGTGCCGCGGCAAATGATATTGTAAGCCCTGTAACAGGTGAAATATTAGTATCTGAGGGTGAAGTTATCACTTTACAGAAGGCAAATGAGATCCAAAATTCCGGTATAAATGAAGTGCTTGTCACTGCGGCAAACAAAAACATTAAAGTTATCGGAAACTGTACAGTTGATATTAAAAGTTTTGTCGATATCGATTTATCAGACCTTTCAATTAACGAAAGAGTTAATTATGGAATATTGTCTGCAATACTTGAAGAGTGTGGGGACAATAAAGAGGAATTGAGAAAATCAATAGAAGATAATTTAAATCTTTTAATACCTAAATATATAACAAACGAAGATATTATATCTTCATTTAACTATATTCTGGGACTGGCTTACGGAGTTGGACATGTTGATGATATAGACCATTTGGGCAACAGACGTATAAGATCAGTGGGTGAACTACTTCAGAACCAATTTAGAATAGGTCTTGCAAGAATGGAGAGAGTTGTTCGTGAAAGAATGACAATTCAAGATGTTGAAATTGCAACTCCACAGGCGCTTATAAATACGCGTCCTGTTGTAGCGGCAATAAAAGAATTCTTTGGAAGCAGTCAGCTTTCTCAGTTTATGGATCAGACTAACCCGCTTTCAGAACTTACTCATAAAAGAAGATTGTCAGCGCTTGGGCCAGGCGGATTGAATAGAGACAGAGCAACATTTGAAGTAAGAGACGTTCACTATACACACTATGGACGTATGTGTCCTATAGAGACGCCAGAAGGACCAAACATTGGTCTTATCGGTTCATTGAGTACCTATGCGAGAATAAATGAATATGGATTCATGGAATCACCATATAGAATATTTGATAAAGAAAAATTGGCTGTTACAGACATGGTTGAGTATTTGTCAGCAGACGAAGAGGATTTGTATGTAATTGCACAGGCAAATGAAGAGCTTGACGAAGAAAACCGTTTTATAAAGAAAAAGGTTACAACAAGATATATTGACGAATTTATAGAGGTTGAACCTAAGCAGGTTGATTACATGGACGTATCACCACAGCAGCTTGTATCAGTTGCAACAGCTATGATTCCATTCCTTGAAAATGATGATGCTTCCCGTGCGCTTATGGGATCGAACATGCAACGTCAGGCTGTGCCGCTGTTAAAGCCACAGCGCCCAATTGTTGCAACAGGTATGGAGTATAAAGCCGCTACCGATTCTGGAGTATGCGTAATCGCAGAAAATGGTGGTACAGTTAAAAAAGTTTCAGCAGATGAAATTGTTATAAGACTGGATAATGGAGGATTTGAGACATATAAGCTTCATAAGTTTATGAGATCAAATCAGGGAACATGTATTAACCAGATACCAGTTGTAAGAGAAGGGAACTTAATCAAAAAAGGTGAAGTTCTTGCTGATGGACCTGCAACAAATGAAGGTGAAATATCACTTGGAAGAAATATTCTCATGGCATTTATGACATGGGAAGGATATAACTATGAGGATGCTATATTAATTAGTGAGAAGATAGTTAAAGAAGATGTATTTACTTCTATTCATATTGAAGAATATGAGGCGGAAGCAAGAGATACAAAGCTTGGACCTGAAGAAATTACCCGTGAAATTCCAAATGTCGGAGAAGATGTTTTAAAAGATTTGGATGAGTGCGGAATAATAAGAATAGGTGCAGAAGTGCATGCGGGAGATATCCTTGTTGGTAAGGTGACACCTAAGGGAGAAACTGAACTTACAGCGGAAGAGAGATTGCTAAGAGCTATATTTGGTGAAAAAGCAAGAGATGTAAGGGATACTTCGTTGAGAGTACCTCATGGTGAAGCTGGAATAATAGTGGATGTAAAAGAATTCAGCAGAGATAACGATGATGAATTGTCACCAGGTGTAAATCAGATGGTGAGAGTATATATCGCTCAAAAGAGAAAACTTTCTGTTGGAGATAAAATGGCGGGTCGTCATGGTAATAAGGGTGTTGTTTCCAGAATATTACCAGAAGAAGATATGCCGTTCCTTCCTGATGGAACACCTCTTCAGATAGTACTCAATCCATTGGGTGTACCATCACGTATGAACCTTGGTCAGGTTCTTGAAGTACATCTTGGATATGCTGCAAAGATTTTAGGATGGCATATTGCAACACCTGTTTTTGACGGTGCACATTATGATGACATTCTTGACGTGTTTAAGCAGGCAGGAATAAAAGAAACAGGAAAGACTACAGTATATGACGGACGTACAGGTGACCCATTTGATCAGGATGTAACAGTTGGTGTCATGTATATGCTGAAGTTGCATCACTTGGTTGATGATAAAATACATGCAAGATCAACAGGTCCATATTCATTGGTAACACAGCAGCCTCTGGGAGGTAAAGCACAGTTCGGCGGACAGCGTTTCGGAGAGATGGAAGTTTGGGCATTGGAAGCATATGGTGCGGCATATACACTACAGGAAATCCTGACAATAAAATCGGATGATGTTGTGGGTCGTGTAAAGGCATATGAATCCATAGTTAAAGGCGAAAATGTGCCTGATCCAGGAACTCCTGAATCCTTTAAAGTTCTTATAAAAGAACTTCAAAGTTTGGCTCTTGATGTGAGAATTTTCGGTGAGGATAAAGAGGAAATTCAGCTTAAAGACACTTACGAGGACTATACAAGACCGACTAAAGCATCAAAACCAGCGGATGAATACAAGAACCCTGATTTTGAAGTGCGTGAAGGTTCTGATGATGTTCTTGGTGTTGGATACTTGCTTGAAAACGAAATTGCCGAGGATGAGGTTTCCGATATTCAAGAAGAAATTGAAGACAATTTTGGTCAAGATATATTGGCTGACATTGACGGAGAAGAGTTTGGTTCGGAAGACGAGTTGATTTAATAAAGGAGATGATTGAATGATAGATTATAATTGTTTTGATTCAATTCAAATAGGCCTGGCGTCACCGGAGAAAATTCTTGCATGGTCAAGAGGTGAGGTTAAAAAGCCTGAAACAATAAACTACAGAACATTGAAACCTGAAAAGGATGGTCTTTTCTGTGAAAGAATATTTGGTCCTATGAAGGATGGGGAATGTCACTGCGGTAAATATAAGAAGAACAGATACAAAGGAATAGTTTGTGATAAGTGCGGAGTTGAAGTTACAAGTTCCAAAGTAAGAAGACAGAGAATGGGACATATTGAACTTGCAGCACCTGTTTCACACATTTGGTATTTTAAAGGAATCCCAAGCAGAATGGGTTTACTTCTTGATATTGCACCAAGATCACTTGAAAAAGTGTTATACTTTGCATCATATATAGTAATTGACCCTAAGAATACAATGCTGACTAAAAATCAGATTCTTTCTGAAAAAGAGTACAGAGACAGTATGGAAATGTATGGTTCAAATTCTTTTGTTGCAAAAATGGGCGCGGAAGCTATCCAAATGCTGTTAAAGGATATGGAGGTTGAATCACTTTCCAATGAACTTCGTGAAGAAATTGCGAAATATTCTGAATTGGAAAAGGAAAAATCAGGGCAGACAATCAATCAGAAGAAAGTGAGATTGATAAAACGTCTTGAAGTGATTGAAGCATTCAGACTTTCAGATAATAAACCTGAATGGATGATTATGAATGTTATACCAGTTATTCCGCCAGATATAAGGCCAATGGTTCAACTTGACGGAGGAAGATTTGCAACCTCAGATTTGAATGACCTATACAGAAGAGTTATAAATAGAAATAACAGACTTAAGAGATTGGTGGAACTTGAAGCACCAGATATCATTGTGCGTAATGAGAAGAGAATGCTTCAAGAAGCTGTTGATGCACTTATGGATAATGGAAGAAGAGGAAGACCAGTAACAGGACCAGGTAACAGACCTCTTAAATCTCTTTCAGATATGCTAAGAGGAAAACAAGGTCGTTTCCGTCAGAATCTTTTGGGTAAGCGTGTTGACTATTCAGGTCGTTCAGTTATAGTAGTAGGACCTGAATTGAAAATGTATCAGTGCGGATTACCAAAAGAAATGGCATTGGAGCTTTTCAAACCATTTGTAATGAAGAAATTGGTTGAAGATGGATTGGCGCTTAACATTAAGAGTGCAAGAAAGAAAGTTGAACGTGTAAGTGATGAAGTTTGGGATGTCCTTGAATTTATAATAAAAGACCATCCGGTTCTTCTAAACCGTGCACCTACACTTCATAGACTTGGTATACAGGCATTTGAGCCAGTATTGGTTGAAGGAAGAGCTATAAAACTTCATCCATTGGTATGTACTGCGTACAATGCTGACTTTGATGGAGATCAAATGGCTGTCCATGTACCGCTTTCAGTTGAAGCGCAGGCAGAAGCAAGATTCCTTATGCTCTCTGCAAACAATTTGCTGGCACCAAAGGATGGAAAACCAATCTGTGTACCTACACAGGATATGATTTTGGGAAGTTATTATCTTACATTGCTTGACAAAGAATCTTCATCTGACGAAAAAATATTTGCGTCTGTTGAAGAGGCTCTTATGGCATATGATTATAAACATGTTAATTTGCATTCAAGAATAAAGCTTAGAAGAACAGTAACTGTCAATGAAGTTAAGAAATCAGGTATTATAGAAACTACTGTTGGAAGAATCATATTTAATGAAGCCATTCCACAGGATATAGGATTTATAGACAGAAGTATAGAAGGAAATGAATGCTTGTTTGAGATTGACTTCCTTGTTGGAAAGAATGAACTGGGAATAATTATTGACAAATGCATTAAAAAACATGGAACTACAGAATCATCAATAATTTTGGATAGAATCAAGTCGCTTGGTTATAAATATTCGACAAAAGGTGCAATAACAGTATCTGTTGCGGATGTTAAGGTTCCATCTGCTAAAAAAGAAATGATGGATGAAGCCGAAAAGAAAGTTGACTTCTTTGTTTCTAAGTATAGAAAAGGATTGCTTACTGAAGAAGAGAAGCATGAAAATGTTGTTAAGATTTGGAGAGAGGTTGGAGACGATTTATCTTCCCTTCTTATGGATAACTTAGGAGAACTTAACCCTATTTACATGATGAGTAAATCAGGAGCGAGAGGTAACATCAGTCAGATTAAACAGCTTGCCGGAATGAGAGGTTTGATGGCGGATACATCAGGAAGAACAATTGAAATTCCTGTAAAAGCAAACTTCCGTGAAGGACTTAATGTTCTTGAGTTCTTTATATCGAGTCATGGAACAAGAAAAGGTCTTGCAGATACAGCTCTTAGAACAGCCGATTCAGGTTATTTGACAAGAAGACTTGTTGATGTAAGTCAGGATGTTATTGTTCGTGAAGTTGATTGTGGAACTGATGATGGTATTTATGTTACACAAATAGGAGGAGAACAGCCTGGTTCAAAACCAATAGAAACTCTTGCGGCAAGAATTATAGGCAGATATCCTACAAAAGATATTGCCGATCCTAAGAGTGGTAAGATTATCGTTACAAAGGATGAAATGATAACAGATAAAATTGCGTCAGCAATTGAGGCGGCAGGAATAGAAGGTATTGAGATTAAATCAGTGCTTACATGTAAGAGCCGTCATGGTGTGTGTTCAAAATGTTATGGTTCAAATCTTTCGAATGGTGAACTTTGCAATATTGGTGAAGCAGTTGGTATTATTGCGGCGCAGTCAATTGGTGAGCCGGGTACACAGCTTACAATGAGAACCTTCCATACTGGTGGTGTTGCAGGAAACGATATCACACAGGGTCTACCAAGAGTTGAGGAGTTGTTTGAGGCTAGAAAACCAAAGGGTCTTGCAACATTAAGTGAAATAAGCGGAAAAGTGTCTGTTGTAGATGGAAACAAAAAGAAAGAACTTACCATCAAGAATAAAGACGGAGATACAAGAGCATATAGTTTTTCAATAGGATCAAATCTGAATGTTAAAGATGGAGATACTGTTGAAGTAGGAGATAGCTTAAATGATGGTTCTGTTAATCCGCAAGATTTGTTGAAGCTAAAGGGTCTTACAGGAGTTCAAAGTTACCTTATAAAAGAGGTTCAGAAGGTTTATACACTGCAAGGTGTTGAAATCAATGATAAGCATATTGAGGTTATTGTAAGACAGATGTTTAGAAAGGTTAAGGTTGAAGAGACAGGCGATACAACATTGTTACCAGGTATTATGGTTGATATCTTTGAGTTTGAAGATCAAAATGCTCAAACAGAGGCAAAGGGATTGAAACCGGCTACAGGTTCAAGAACATTGCTTGGTATTACAAAAGCATCTCTTGCAACTGAGTCATTCCTTTCAGCGGCATCATTCCAAGAGACAACAAGAGTTCTTACAGAGGCAGCAATTAAGGGTAAAATTGATCCGCTTGTTGGATTAAAAGAAAATGTTATTATTGGTAAACTTATACCAGCAGGAACAGGTATGAGCAGATACAAGGACATCGACATTGTTGTTGAAGGCCAAAATTCGGAAGAAACGGCTGAAATTACAATTTAGTTGACAAAGTTTAATAAATATTATAGAATCTGCAGGTGTGTTTATTTTCACACCTGCTTTTTTGATATACTGTAAAGAAATTCAGTATAATCAAGAGCCCCAGTACACTAGTATAAAAAGTGGAAAAGCAGGGTTTGCAGTTGAAGGAATGAGGAATAAAATGATTGACAGTATAAGAAAAGAAAAGATTGCTATTGGTGTCAGACAGAGCATCAAAGCAGTTCTTGCAGATGAGGTTCAGTACTTATTTATTGCAGAAGATACAGAGCCAGGAGTGCTGGACAATATACTGGAAGAGAGCAAGAAGAGAAATATCGAAGTAAGAGCGGTTGAGTCCATGGCGATACTTGGAAAGAATGTAGGAATTGATGTAGGTTCTTCCGTAGTTGCCGTTCTGAAAAATGTGTAGACATTATTTTTTTAAAATATAGTGTAAATTATAATAGGAGGTGAAATGAATGCCAACATTTAACCAATTGGTTAGAAAGGGAAGACAGGTTTTAGCAACAAAATCAACTTCTCCTGCATTACAGAAAGGTTTGAACTCGTTAAAATCACGTTCTACCGACATCAGTTGTCCGCAGAAGAGAGGGGTTTGTACAAATGTTAGAACAAGTACCCCTAAGAAACCTAATTCAGCTTTGAGAAAGATTGCGAGAGTACGTCTTTCAAACGGAATGGAAGTAACAGCTTATATTCCGGGTATAGGACATAACTTGCAAGAGCATAGTGTTGTTCTTATCAGAGGTGGAAGAGTTAAAGATCTCCCTGGTGTAAGATACCACATCATCAGAGGAACACTTGACGCAGCAGGAGTTGCGAAAAGACTTCAAGGCCGTTCAAAATATGGTGCTAAGAAGCCTAAAGCAGCAAAAGCAAAATAAGAAAATGCCAATTTACGTGCTGAGCACGAAATATGTTCTTATCTCATAGTGTAGATAAGACGAAAGGGTTAAGTTGATAGTGCAAGTACGTAAATTTTAAATATATGTACGAAACACTGACGCAGTATGTTTGATATATGCTGAGAGTACCCAGATAATTATTTATCTAAAGGAGGGAAGTAAAGTGCCAAGAAGAGGAATTATTACTAAGAGAGAAATTTTGCCTGATCCGATTTACAAAAGTATTGTTGTTACTAAATTGGTAAACAATATAATGCTAGATGGAAAAAAGGGAACTGCACAGAGAATTGTGTATGATGCTTTTGATATCATCAAAGAAAAGACAGGTAAGGAACCTTTGGAAGTGTTTGAGCAAGCATTGAATAATGTTATGCCGCTTTTAGAGGTAAAAGCTAGAAGAGTTGGTGGTGCTACTTATCAGGTGCCTATGGAAGTAAGACCAGAGAGAAAGCAGACTTTAGGACTGAGATGGCTTGTTCTCTATTCCAGAAAGAGAAATGACAGAACTATGTGTGAAAGATTAGCAAGTGAGCTTATAGATGCAAGTAACAACGCTGGTGAGTCATATAAGAAGAGAGAGGATGTCCACAAAATGGCGGAAGCGAACAGAGCTTTTGCACATTATAAGTGGTAATTAGGAGGATAGTATGCCAAGACAGTTTAGTTTAGAAAAAACAAGAAACATAGGCATAATGGCACATATTGATGCCGGAAAAACTACTACTACCGAGAGAATTCTTTACTATACAGGAAAGGTTCATAAAATCGGTGAGGTACATGAGGGTGCTGCTACTATGGACTGGATGGTTCAGGAGCAGGAAAGAGGTATAACAATAACATCTGCTGCGACCACTGCTCAGTGGAAGGGCAACAGAATAAATATCATAGACACTCCAGGACACGTTGACTTTACAGTTGAAGTTGAGCGTTCACTTAGAGTTCTTGATGGATCTGTTACTCTGTTTTGCGCAAAGGGCGGAGTTGAACCTCAGTCAGAAACTGTTTGGAGACAGGCTGACCATTACAAAGTACCACGTATCGCTTATGTAAATAAAATGGATATCATGGGAGCGGATTTCTATAATGCTGTTCAAATGATGAAAGACAGATTAAATGCAAATGCTGTACCTCTTCAGTTGCCTATCGGCTCAGAAGAAAATTTCACAGGTATTATAGACCTTGTTGAAAACAAAGCATCATTTTTTGTTGATGATTTTGGAAAAACAGAAGACGGTGAAATTCCTGATGATATGAAAGATAAAGCAGCAGAGTACAGAAGCTTGCTTATCGAAGCTGTTTCTGAATCAGATGAAGAACTGATGATGAAATATCTTGAGGGAGAAGAGCTTACTATTGAAGAAATCAAAGATGGAATAAGAAAAGCTACTATTGGTGTTATGATGACACCTGTTATGTGTGGTTCTTCATATAAGAATAAGGGTGTAACATTACTTCTTGATGCAGTAATTGAATACATGCCATCACCTATTGATATTCCGCCTATTAAGGGAATGGAACCTGATGGAGAGACCGAAACTGAGAGAGTTCATGATGATAACGGACCATTCTCAGCATTGGCTTTTAAAATCATGGTAGATCCTTTTGTAGGAAAATTGTGTTTCTTTAGAGTTTACTCAGGTTCATTGGCAGCAGGTTCATATGTTTTCAATTCAACAAAGGGTAAGAAAGAGAGAATCGGAAGAATCCTGCAAATGCATGCCAATCACAGAGAAGAACTTGATATGGTTTATTCAGGTGATATTGCAGCAGCAGTTGGATTAAAGGATACAACAACAGGTGACACATTATGTGATGAGAATGCAGCAGTTATTCTTGAATCAATGGAATTCCCTGATCCTGTTATTTCTGTTGCTGTTGAGCCAAAGACCAAAGCTGGTCAGGATAAAATGGGACTTGCTCTTGCAAAACTTGCAGAAGAAGATCCTACATTCAAAACTCATACAGACACAGAGACTGGTCAAACAATCATTTCCGGAATGGGAGAACTTCATTTGGAAATTATTATTGACAGACTTTTAAGAGAGTTCAAAGTGGAAGCAAATGTTGGTAATCCACAGGTTTCTTACAGAGAAACTATTAAAAAGGCTGTTAAGAGTGAAGGTAAGTTTGTAAGACAGTCTGGTGGACGTGGTCAGTATGGTCATTGTTGGCTTGAACTTGAACCACTTGAGCCAGGAGCTGGATTTGAATTTGTCAACAAGATTGTCGGCGGTGTTGTGCCTAAAGAATATATAGGACCTATCGAATCAGGTGTTAAGGAAGCTATGCAAAGTGGTGTACTTGGCGGATATCCTGTACTTGATATAAAGGCTACTCTATATGATGGTTCATACCATGATGTCGATTCTTCGGAAATGGCATTTAAAATTGCTGGTTCTATGGCATTTAAGGGCGGATGTAAAAAAGCTGATCCAGTTTTACTTGAACCTATAATGAAGGTTAGTGTAAGTGTACCTGAAGATTATATGGGAGATGTAATGGGAAGCTTGAATTCAAGAAGAGGACGTATCGAAGGAATGGAAGCTCGTAATGGAGTACAAAATATTTCTGCATATGTACCTTTAGCTGAAATGTTTGGTTATGCGACATCATTAAGATCTATGTCTCAGGGAAGAGGACAGTTCTCAATGCAGACAGATCATTATGAAACAGTACCAAAGAGTATTCAGGAAGAAATTATAAAAAAACGTGAAGACAATAACTAAAAATGTGTTGATTTCATGAAATTTATGGTATAATGAGTGTCGTTTACAAGAAAAAATTGACATTTGTATTTTAAAAAGAAAAGTTATTAATAACAAGGAGGAAATATTAAAGATGGCAAAGGCAAAATTTGAAAGAAATAAGCCACATGTTAACATTGGTACTATTGGTCACGTTGACCATGGTAAGACTTCTTTAACAGCAGCTATAACCAAAGTTTTGGCTCTTAAAGGAGGAAACGAATTTAAGGCATATGATCAAATTGATAATGCACCAGAAGAAAGAGAAAGAGGAATCACAATCAATACTGCACACGTTGAGTATCAGACTGATAACAGACACTATGCACATGTTGACTGTCCTGGACATGCCGATTATGTTAAAAACATGATTACTGGAGCTGCTCAGATGGATGGAGCTATATTGTTGGTTGCTGGTGACAGCGGTCCGCAGGCTCAAACAAGAGAGCACATTCTTCTTGCACGTCAGGTTGGTGTTCCTTATATTGTTGTTTTCATGAACAAATGTGACTTAGTTGATGACGAAGAGTTGTTAGACTTGGTTGAAATGGAAATTAGAGAGCTATTAAGCCAGTATGAATTCCCAGGTGATGATATTCCTATCATCAGAGGTTCTGCAGTAGTAGCATTGGAATGCGATTCAAAAGATCCTTCTGATCCTGCATATGCACCAATCGTTGAATTGATGACTACTGTTGATGAGTATATTCCAGATCCAGAGAGACCAAAAGATAGACCATTCTTGATGCCTGTAGAGGACGTTTTCACAATCACTGGTCGTGGAACTGTTGCAACTGGTAGAGTAGAGCGTGGAGTTATCAAAGTTGGTGATGAAATAGAAATCGTTGGTCTTATGGAAGAGTCCAAGAAGACTGTTATAACAGGTGTTGAAATGTTCAGAAAACTTCTTGATGAGGCTGTTGCTGGTGATAACATTGGTGCGCTTCTCCGTGGTGTTCAGAGAACTGATATCGAAAGAGGACAGGTTCTTTCAAAACCAGGATCAATCAAACCACACACACATTTCAAAGGACAGGTTTACGTATTGACTAAAGAAGAGGGCGGAAGACATACTCCTTTCTTTAAAAATTACAGACCTCAGTTCTATTTTAGAACTACAGACGTTACAGGTGTTATCGACCTTCCAGAAGGTGTTGAAATGGTTATGCCTGGTGACCATATTGAAATGACTATCAAATTGATTACTCCTATTGCTATGGATGAGGGATTAAGATTCGCTATCCGTGAAGGTGGAAGAACTGTAGGAGCAGGAACTGTTGCATCTATCGTTGAGTAAGAAATAGTTAAAAATTAATTTAAAACATTAAAAAGGTTTGGCTGAATATTCAGTCAAACCTTTTATGTATTGTTTCAACAAAAATTACCTTTCATAGTATATCAACAAAATTCAAATAATAATTTTGTGTCAAATAAAACTTTGTTGAATTGAGGAGATATAAATATGAAAAAATTTTTATTTGCGTTACTATTGACGTTTTTAATATTGAGTACAGTGAGCTGTGGCAACGTTGATAGTGAAGCGGTGACGGAATCTCCGATTGAATCTTTAGGTAATTCGCCAAGTGTTTCTCAGGAAATATCTACTGAAAAGGAAACAGATGTGGGAAATGATAAGTTAAGTGATGAAGAGTTGAGTGATGAAGAGTTGAGTGCATTGGTGTGGGAAGAGGCTGAAAGATGCGGTTATAATGTATATGATACTAATGACATAAAAAGAGTATCATTGGATAGCAGAAAACCCACAATTGACCTTCCAAAAACACTATCGGAAATCAAGAAAAATGATGGTATGGCGAGTACTAGATTTGTATTTAAAGGAAGTAAAATGGCTGACACAGACAGCCTTGCAAAAGTAGCGGAGTATGAAACTCCGCTGCTTTCAAAATCTCCGGAAGCACTGCACAATATGCAGCTTGCAAATGAAACATTAAATGGCTTGATAATGGAAGAGAATGAAGAGTTTTCCTTTATATTTTTTCTAGGAGCACAGACCACAGAAAGAGGATATCAGGAAGCAACAGTTTTTGTTCATGATGACAAAACAGGAGAAGTAAAAGAGGAAAAAGCAGTTGGAGGAGGTATATGTCAAGTATCTTCAACACTTCATGCAGCATGTCTGGCAATGAATTTGAATATAACAGAGCGACATGCCCATTCAAAGAAGGTACGATATATAGAAGAAGGTCTGGATGCGGCAATAGCAGGCGAATATTATGATTTGAAATTTATAAATAATTATACAGGTAAAATTGCGCTGTTTTTCACGATGGAAGACGGATATGAAAGAGTAGAAATATATTCGGCTCAATGATATGATATAAGGCATAGAAAGGGGCCAAATATGTTCGACTTTAAACTGGAAATTGCAAATTTGCCAACCCTTCCGGGGGTTTACATAATGAGAGATAGTGAAAATAATATAATTTATGTAGGAAAAGCTGTAAATCTGAAGAATAGAGTAAAATCTTATTTTCAGAAAAATGCAGGACATACACCTAAAGTGGTGGCAATGGTAGCGAGAATAGCTTTCTTTGAATATATAGTGACAGATACAGAATTTGAGGCATTGGTTTTGGAATGCAATCTTATAAAGCTACATAAACCCCAATATAATATACTTTTAAAAGATGACAAAGGATATCCATATATAAGAATAACCTTGAACGAAGACTATCCCAAGCTTGAACTTGCCAGAAAGCCAGGAAAAGATGGTGCAAAATACTTTGGACCATTTTACAGCAATTGGGTGGTAAATGAGACAATAGATGCAATAGAAAATATTTTTCCGCTTAAAACATGCAATAAGGTATTGCCAAGAGATGTTGGGAAAACGCGTCCCTGTCTGAGTTATCATATTGAAAAATGTGTTGCACCTTGTCAAGGCGGTGTGAATAAAGAGGAATATCGAAAAACAATGACTGGTATAGGACGTTTTCTCTCTGGTTATACAGAGGAAATTCAAGAAGAACTGGAGCGAAAAATGCTGAAATATTCAGAGCAGCTTGAGTTTGAAAAGGCGGCAGAATATAGGGACAGAATCGAAATAATAAATAAAATGTCGAATAAACAAAAAGTTGCAGGAATAAATACAGAAAACATAGATGTACTCGGTATAGCACAAAATGACATTGACTCATGTATACAGATATTTTTCATAAGAGGAGGAAAAGCAATAGGAAGAGACTTCTTTATACTCGAGGGAACAGGAAGAGATGAAAAGAGCGAATTGATAACAGGTTTTATAAAGCAATTTTATGAAGAGGCCTCCTTCTTGCCGCGAGTGATTCTCCTACCCGAAGAAATCGCAGAAAGCGAAATACTGAGTGAATGGCTTTCGGGAAAACGCGGAGGAACGGTGGAACTTAGGATACCTCAAAAAGGCGATAAGAAAAGTTTGGTTCGAATGACCTCAATGAATGCCGAAATACAGTTAAAGAATTTTTCAATAAGGTGTAAAGGAATAAATCAAGGGGATTTAAAGGTTCTTGAAAAATTCGCCGATATGTTTGAATTGGATAAAATACCTGCAAGAATTGAGGCATATGATGTTTCCAACACAGGTACAGAGGAAAATGTGGCATCAATGGTGGTTTTTGAAAATGGGAGAGCAAATAAAAAGGAATACAGAAGATACAACATAAAGGACCGCACCTGGAAAGGTGATGTTGAGAGCATGAGAGAGGTTATAACCAGAAGACTAAAACACATAGAACAGGCACTTCCAGATATTATATTAGCGGATGGAGGGATACTCCATGTAAATATGATAAAAGAAGTTATTGCAGAAGATGAGAGGGAAGACGTTAAACAGATAAAAGTGTTTGGAATGGTAAAGGATGATAAACATAGAACAAGAGGAATGATTGCAAACAATAGAGAGTATGACTTGAAAAAAGATTTGGAGATATTCAGATTTGTAACAGCAATTCAGGATGAAGCACACCGATTTGCAATAGAATACAATAAAAAATTAAGGGATAAAAGATATACAGCATCATCTTTAGATAAAATCCCAGGAATAGGAAAGACGAGAAAGATACAGCTTTTAAAGAAATTTGGTTCAGTAAACAGGATAAAAAATGCATCAAAAGAAGAACTTATGCAGGTTGATGGAATTTCTGCAAAAACTGCAGAGCAGATTGCGGAACATTTCAATAAGGAGAGAGAAAAATGAATATTTATGCAATAGCAGATTTGCATCTTGCCATAAGTGTTCCGGATAAAAGCATGGGACTTTTTGGTAAAGCATGGGACAATTATATGGAAAGACTAGAACAAAATTGGAGAGAAATATGCAAAGATGAGGATGTTATAATAATTCCCGGAGATATTTCTTGGGCAATGAATGTCAAAGACATGTATGAAGATTTGTTTTTTCTTGAAAAACTTCCGGGAACAAAGATACTGCTTAAAGGGAACCATGATTACTGGTGGGAAACAGCGGCGAAACTTGAAAAATTCAAAGAAGAACACAATTTGACAAAAATATTTTTCATACATAACAATAACTATAAAGCGGGAAATATTGCAATATGCGGAAATCGAGGATGGATAAATCCTGATGATAAAAAATTCACAGAAGAGGATATGAAACTTTATAAAAGGGAGCTGATGAGGTTCCAGTTTTCTATAGAAAGTGCTGTAAATGAAGGGTGCAAAGATATAATTGCGGCAACACATTACCCACCTTTTTCACTAAAGAGTGATGAGCATTGCGAATATATAGAAATTTTGAAAAAATACGAAATAAAGCAGTGCGTTTTTGGACATATACATAAATCAGGATATCAATTTGAAATGTGGAAGGATAAGGCTGAAAAACTAAGCGAAAAACACAAAATAGATTTTCGCATTGTTTCAGCAGATTTTCTTGAATTTCGCCCGCTTAAATTGTTGTAGACAATGTAAGAATATGGTACAATAATAGAGTTTAGTTATAAAACGGTTTAAGATACTAGGAGGATGTATTAATGAGTACAAAGATTGAACAGATTGAGAAAAATGTTGTAAAACTGACAATAGAGGTTGATGCTGCGGAATTTGAAGAGGCAATGCAAAAATCCTTTAAAAAGAACGTAAATAAGTTTGCAGTTCAGGGCTTTAGAAAGGGTAAAGCACCAAGACATATAGTTGAAAGAATGTATGGTGAATATGTTCTCTATGATGATGCGGCAAATTTCATAATTCCAGATGCTTATGACAATGCTGTTGAAGAACATAAAATATATCCTGTTGAAAGACCAGAAGTTGATATAGAACAAATCGGAAGCGGACAGAATTTCATATTTACTGCATTGGTAACTGTAAAGCCTGAAGTTAAACTTGGGAAATACAAAGGTGTCAAAGTAGAGAAAGTTGAATATCCTGTAACAGATAAAGAAATTGATGAGGAAATTGCAAAAGAAATGGATAAGAATGCAAGACTTGTTGCAGTTACAGAAAGACCTGTAAAAGAACAGGATACAGCATACATAGACTTTGAAGGTTTTGTTGATGAGGTTGCATTTGAGGGTGGAAAAGGTGAAAACTATCCTTTAGTAATAGGCTCAGGTTCATTTATTCCTGGTTTTGAAGAACAGTTAATAGGTGTGGAACTAGGACAAGATGTTGAAGTAAAGGTTACATTCCCAGAGGATTATCAGAGTGATGAGCTAAAAGGTAAGGAAGCTGTATTTAAGTGCAAGGTAAATGAGATAAAATGCAAAGAACTTCCAGAATTTGATGATGAATTTGTAATGGATATAAGCGAATTCAATACAGTTGATGAATATAAAGCGGATGTTAAGGATAAACTTGAAAAGGCAGCAGAAAAGAAAACTAAAATCGAAAATGAAAACAATGTAATTGAAGAAGTTGCAAAGAATGCTGAAATTGACGTACCGCAGGTAATGGTTGAGAAACAAGTTGATGCACATATAAAAGATTTTGAACAGAAAATAATGTATCAGGGAATCAATTTAGACCAATATCTTTCTATGGTTGGCATTACAAAGGAAGAGATGAGAAAACAGTTCGCAGAAAATTCAGAAAAAGAAGTTCGTGCACAGCTTACTATTGAAGCTATAAGTAAGGTTGAAAATATTGAACCAACAGAAGAGGATATGGAAGCTAAAATAGTTGAGATAGCTGAAAGCTACAAGAAAGAGCCAGAAGAACTTAAGAAATTATTTAAAGATGATGACTATGAATATATGAAAGACCAAATAGTTTATGAAAAAGCTATAAAGTTCATAGTTGACAATGCTGTATTTTCAGCAAAATAAATAAGGAGGATTTGATTTATGAGTTTGGTACCAACAGTTGTTGAACAGACAAGTAAAGGCGAACGTGCATATGATATTTATTCAAGGTTGCTTAATGACAGGATAATTATGTTGAGCGAAGAGGTAAATGATGTAACAGCAAGCTTGGTGGTTGCACAGCTTCTATTTTTGGAATCGGAAAATCCAGACAAAGATATTCAGCTTTATATCAATAGTCCAGGAGGATCTGTGTCAGCAGGGTTTGCGATTTTTGATACAATGCAGTTTATAAAAGCAGATGTTTCAACCATTTGTATGGGTATGGCAGCGAGCATGGGAGCATTCTTGCTGGCGGCAGGGGCAAAGGGAAAGAGATTTGCATTGCCGAACAGCGAAATTATGATACATCAGCCATCAGGCGGAGCGAGAGGTCAGGCGACAGAGATAAAGATTGTGGCTGACCATATTTTAAGAACTCGTGAAAAACTCAATAGTATATTGAGTGAGAGAACAGGACAATCTTTTGATGTAATCGCAAGAGATACAGAGAGAGATTTCTATATGACTGCCAATGATGCCAAAGAATATGGTATCGTGGATGAGGTTATTGAAAAGAGAAAATAAGGATAGAAGAAAGGTAAGATTAAAATGCCGAAAAGTTCAGGAAGTGACTCCTCCGTAAGATGTTCATTTTGCGGAAAAACTCAGGAACAGGTAAAACGTGTTATAGCAGGACCAGGAGTATATATTTGTGATGAATGTATAGAACTTTGTGCTGATATAATTGAGGATGAGTTTGACCAGGAGTTTAAATCGGATGATTTGCAGAGCTTTGAATTACATTTACCAAGTGAAATAAAGAGCATTCTTGATGAATATGTAATTGGTCAGGACAGTGCCAAACGAGCATTGGCGGTATCTGTTTTCAATCATTACAAAAGGATAAATTCAAAAGTGGATTGCAGTGATGTTGAACTTCAAAAGACAAATGTGCTTTTAATAGGACCAACTGGAAGCGGAAAAACATTGCTTGCACAGACACTTGCAAGAATATTGAATGTTCCGTTTGCAATCGCAGATGCTACCACTCTTACAGAAGCGGGATATGTCGGTGAGGATGTTGAAAACATTTTGCTAAGACTAATTCAAGCGGCAGATTATGATATATCAAGGGCGGAAAGAGGAATTATATTTATAGATGAGATGGATAAAATTTCAAGGAGATCTGAAAATCCATCCATTACAAGAGATGTAAGCGGTGAGGGTGTTCAGCAGGCACTTTTGAAAATTCTTGAAGGAACAGTTGCAAACGTTCCTCCACAGGGAGGGCGAAAGCACCCGCATAAGGAATTTATACAAATTGACACTTCGAATATATTGTTTATATGTTCAGGTGCATTTAATGGTCTTGAAAAAATCATTCAAAACCGCATAGGAAAGAATTCCATAGGGTTTGGCGGTGAAGTAAAGAGTAAAGAAGAGCTGAAAGACGGTGAAATATTAAAAGATTGCGAGCCGCAGGATTTGCTTAAGTTTGGGCTTATTCCAGAGTTGATAGGAAGGGTGCCGCTCATTATTACATTACAATCTTTGGATGTGGACGCACTCATTCAGATATTGACACAGCCGAAAAATGCACTCTGCAAACAATACAGAAAGCTCTTTGAACTTGATGGAGTTGAACTTGAGTTCACGGATGACGCAATAAAGGCAGTGGCAAATAAAGCAATTGAGCGTGATACTGGAGCAAGAGGACTGCGGGCAATATTAGAGTCTGTTATGACAGAGATAATGTATGATACGTCATCTGCGGCGGATATTGAAAAAGTTATAATAGGTGAAGATACAATAGTAAATAAGGCACCGCCGGAAATTGTCAGAAAAGCAAAGAAAGTGAAGAAAAAAGAAATATCTTAACAAATTACGACAGCCTTTCAACAGGGCTGTCGTTTACAATCGAAGGGGACGATTGTAGGGCACTCTTGCCCAAGAGATTTATTTTGTGTATAATCATACAGGGGTTGGAAAAAATATGAAATTTAAGAAAATTAATGAAAACAAGATAATAATATTGCTTTCAGGGGAGGAACTGGAGTCAAGAAATCTTGACATAAGCAATATAAGGGATAATTCTGTTGCATATCAAAAACTTTTTTGGGATATGATGGAACATGCACAGGAGGAACTCGGTTTTGATGTGTCTGGAAGTCAGTTGATGGTAGAAACATCTCCTGACAAAAACGGAAACATTGTAATAACGATAACAAAGTCAATAGGTATAAGAACACCAGTGGGATCAATTGAGAAACTTGTTTCTGAGATTCTTTCAAATCCTGTTGACGAACTTGGAATATCGGCAGGGCTTGTTATACCGGAAAATGAATATGAATGCATCTCTTTTGAGAATGTAGACAATTTGATAGATTTTTGTAAATCCATTGAAGGGCTAACAGGGGTGTCAACATCATTGTTTAACTTTGAAGGAAAGTATTATTTGACATTTAAAAGAACTAAGAGGAATTCCAGAACAGTAACTAGCACACTTGACGCGGCTTCGGAATTTACAGGTATGGCGGGAGAATCAGGCTTGCTCTATGCATTGCTTGAGGAAAGAGGCAGAAGAATTATAAAGACCAAAGCAGTAAGAACTTTGGCAGAAAGCTTTAAATAATGAAACAGCAGAGAATAATAGACATGCATGCACACATTTTTCCAGAGAAGATTGTTCAAAAAGCAGTTCAGTCAATCTGTAATTTTTATCAGACACCAATGCAGGGAATCGGAACGACAAAAGACTTGCTGGAAAAATCGAAAGAAAATAAAATCGAAAGAATACTTGTACATTCTACCGCAACTAAAGCAGACCAGGTTGAGAGTATAAATAGATATATAATAAGTGAAATAAATGAAAATAAAGAGTTTATAGGATTTGGTACACTTCATCCTGAATATGAAGATATAGAGGGTGCAGTGAGTCAGATTGAGAAGGCGGGGTTACAGGGTGTTAAGCTGCATCCAGACTTTCAGCGTTTTAACATGGATGATTCCATAGCGGATAAGATGTATGAGGTTTGTAGTGGGCGTCTGCCAATATTGTTTCATGTGGGAGACTATAGACAGGATTTTTCAAGTCCGGAAAGACTTGCGAATGTAATGAAGAAATATCCTGATTTAAAGGTTATTGCGGCGCATTTTGGAGGATGGTCAGTATGGGAGAGAAGTATAAAGGCATTGGAACCTTCGGAAAACCTTTACTTTGATACATCAAGTTCATTGTCATCAATAGACAGGGATATTATATTTGGATTCTTTGAAAAATACGGTGTGGACAAGTTTTTTTTTGGGACAGATTATCCAATGTGGAATATTTCTCAGGAGATTGAAAAAATACATAAGCTAGGATTGTCCAAGGAAGAAGAAGATTGTATTTTTTATAAAAATGCTGAAAAATTTTTGGGCTTGGTTACATAAAATTCACAATGTATTAACATGAATATAATATAATCCTATAATGAACACCAAGAAAGGAATAGCAGATATGATCAAGATTGAGAATTTAACCAAAACCTATGGTCAAATTAAAGCTCTGGATAATATCAGTTTTGAGGTTAAAGAAGGCGAAGTTTTAGGCTTTCTGGGACTTAATGGCGCCGGTAAAACTACGACGATGAATATCATTACAGGGTTTATACCGCCATCCAAAGGAACTGTTACGGTAGAGGGCTTTGACATAATGGAAAGTCCTAATGAAGTAAAGAAGAGAATAGGATATTTGCCTGAACATCCTCCTCTGTATACTGATTTGACAGTGAGAGAATATCTGCGTTTTGCTGCGAAATTGAAGAAAGTGGATTCTTCAGATATTAAAGAGAATGTAAGCAGTGCTATTGAAAAAGTAAAACTTAATGATGTTGCAGACAGGCTTATAATGAATCTTTCAAAGGGATATAAGCAGAGAGTTGGTTTTGCACAGGCATTGATAGGAAACCCGAAGATTCTTATTTTGGATGAGCCTACAGTTGGTCTTGACCCTACACAGGTTATAGAGATAAGAAAATTGATTACAAATTTACAGAAAAAACACACTATAATATTCAGTTCACATATTTTGACAGAGGTTAGTGCTGTTGCAAATCGAGTTGTAATAATTAATAATGGAAAGATTTGTGCAGAGGGTGATACACAGTCAATTTCACGGTCAATAGGAGGAAAGAGTCTTCAGGTATCGGTACTTGGACCTAAAGCGTCTGTTATGTCAGCAATAAAGAGTGTTCATGGTGTGAAGAGGGCTGATTTTATAGATTCAAAGGGTGATGTTCACACTTTTGATATAGAGCAGGTTGATACAGAGGATGTGAGAAAAGCTTTGTTTTATGAAATGGCAAAGCAATCTTTTCCAATATACGGGCTAAAGGCCATTGATGAGAATTTGGAAGAGGTATTCTTGGAAATTGTAAAACGCGGTGAAAGGAGAGTGAAATAATGAGAACTATTTATGGAAAAGAAATGCGTTCATATTTTAATTCTCCAGTTACCTATACAATGATAGGGCTGTTTCTTCTTTTGATTTCGATTTTCTTTTATTATGGGAATCTTTTGGGACAGAGTGCGAACTTTGGCGGAACTTTGCAATCAGGAGAATTCTTTCTGATATTTTTCGCTCCAATAATAACAATGAAACTGCTTGCGGATGAGAAGAAAAATAAAACAGAGATATTACTTTTGACATCACCTACATCATCAGCGTCAATAATTTTGGGTAAATTTTTTGCGGCACTCTCGGTATTTGGGATAATGTTGGCAATTACTTTTATATATCCAATAATACTATCCTTCTTTGGAACAATATCAATGCCAGGACTTATAGGAAGTTATATAGGATTTTTGTTTTTAGGAGTACTCTTTATAGCAATAGGATTGTTTGCCTCCTCACTTTCTGAAAGTCAGGTGCTGTCAGCAGTTGTTGGAATTGTATCACTAATGATTCTCTGGTTTATTGGTCAGTTTGGAAGAAATGCGGGAGGATTCACGGCGCAGGTTTTAACATGGATTTCGCCGACATACAGATTTGAGTCATTTTCATCAGGGCTTATAAGAATTTCTGAGATTGTGTATTTTATAACAATACCAGCGCTTATAGTTTATATAACAATTGTTAATACAGAGAGAAAGAGGTGGAAACAAGGCTGATGGGTAAAGAGAAAAATAACAATAAAAAAACAGATAAAAACAGGTCACTTGCTTTTAATGTTGTATCATCAATTACAATTGCAGTGGTTATAGCAGTAACAGTGGTATTTAACATTGTATTTGCAAGTCTTTTTACTGCACAGATTGACCTTACGGAGACCAAAGAGTTTTCCATTTCCTCTGAAGCAGAGGACCTTTTAAAGAGGGTATCAAAAGAAGTAGAGATAGTAGGATTGTTTGATGAAATAAAGAAAGACCGAGGAGGAGTATCTTCAGGGATAAACTATCTAACAGATATATATATTGAAGGTGGACTGTCTGAAGGTACAGCATTGAATAAACAGTATCTGGGTACTTATGGTGCATATCTTCCTGAAACAGTAAATCTAGGAAATTTAAATATATCTTCTGTAATGGGAATGCTCTCTCAAATGACAAATATAAATAAAAATATAAAGGTTAAATATGTAGACCCTGAGGCAAATCCTTTGTATTTGAAAAATCTTATTGGAGAAACTTTGGCAAACGATTTCGCAAAGGGTGATTTTCTTGTAAAATGCGGTGATGTTGTTAAAAAAGTAACTTCGGCTGATTTATGCCGTAAAATATTTGTTGCACCAGGGTATGGTGAAAAATTATATCTGCCATACGCACCAAATGTTGATGGCGGGTTTCTCAGTGCAATCTACTATGTAACTGCGGATAAAAGACCTGTTGTCGGTGTTGTAACCAATCACAGTGAACTTGATATTGAACAATATTTTCCTCTGCTGAAAAGTACATTGGAAGAAAATGTATTTGTCATTCAGCAAATGGATTTAGCAATTGAAGATATAAAAGATAAATATGATATTATAATGCTTTTAAATCCGCTCACTGATATTACAGTGGGAGAGTCAGATAAGTTGAAAAATTATCTTTCAACAGGTGGAAATCTTGTTGTTTGTGCGAATGCTTCTGATAAATCGTTGGAGTATACTAATTTAAATGGAGTATTGTCTCATTATAATTTAAAAATAAACAATGATATTGTAAATGGTGGTGCAGATGAGGTGATTAATGGAACCTTGTATCTTCCTGTTACTGCATCAGAAATACTTTCAAAGAAGGTTGAGTTACCAGGTGCAAATTTACTTTTGCCAAATGCAAGAAGTATAACATATCTTCAAGCTGTGCAGGGAGAACTTAAAAGTAATATTCTTCTTCAAACAGGAAAATCTGCTACAACAACAGATTATTCTTTGAATGCTGAAACAGCAAAGGGTGTTAAATGTGTGGGAGCAGTGTCAGCATATACTGAGAATTCAGGTTCTAAGGTGCTCGTACTTGGTTCGGCAACAATGCTCTCTGATTATAATAATTATTCACAAACTGCAGGATATGCGGTTGAGATGGTGGTAAAAGTTTGCACATGGATGGAGCAGTCTGTAAATTATGAAATACCTGTGAAAGCTGATACTATGGAAATCCTCAATGTAACACAGTCGAGTGCTACACTTGTGGGATGGATTACAATTTTACTTTTGCCATTGTTAACATTGGCAGTGGGTATCTTTATATGGCTTAGGAGGCGTCACCTGTGAGAAAAAAGATTATTGCACTTGTGTCTGTAATAGTAGTATTTGGTATTATGCTGGGGGCTTGGCTTATTGTAAGTAAAAAACCAGTTGAGACTGAGGTAACGGATTCGCCGACACCAGCGGCAACTGCAATACCAAGAACGGCTATTTTTGAACTGGCAATTGAAAATACAAAATATCTTACCATAAAAAATGTTGATTTAGATGATGTGAAACTTGAACGTTCCATGAAAGTTGAAAATGATGGTGCAGTTGATGTGTATTCTATTGTGGGCAAGAATGTAGAAGTTGATGAAACAGAGATAAAAACAATTTTTCAAATATTTTCAGGATTGAAAGGGCAGGCTCTTGATGTCTCGACAATGGAGGATTCCTCCGATTCTGATTATGGTTTTGATAGGGCAACTATAGTGACAATGGAGATGACTGACGGAAGCAAGCATGTACTCGAAGTGGGTGATTATGTGACTGGTAATAATGGGGCATTTGCGAGAAAGCAGGGAGAAACTCAGGTTTACGTAATTACACGCGGAGATGGACTTTATCTGAAATCCAATCCGGGCGATTTGAGAAATAAATATTTGTTTGTGGCAGGTGCAGAAGAGTATATAAATAGAATAAAAATGACCCAAAAGGGTGTACAGCAGTTTATTATAGAGGGCGAACAGACCGAGGATAAGCAGTCTGGAATATGGAGAGTGATTGAACCAGTTTCTTGGAGATTGAGATATGAGAGTGATTTGTTATATTTCTTTGATCAGTTCTATTCAATAATAGCTAGCGAATGCATAGAGACTACAGATTTTGAAACTTATGGTCTAATAAATCCTGCATATGAAATTGAATTTACGGTTGATAACAAGAAGACACATAAAATTGCATTGGGTAACAAGACTGAAACTGGTGAGTATTTTTATGCGAAGTGGAATGATGATGCGGCAGTGTATCTTGTAAGTTCATCAAGTTTTCAAAGTATTGATAAAAATCTTAAGAGTATGATAAGTGAATTGGTAACAATGGATGGTTATTATGATTTGAATAAATTTGAGGTTGAGTATAATGGTGTGAACCATGTGTTTGAAGTGAGTGCAAGAGCAGGTGACAAGAATAATGATTCATTTAAATATAATGGAAAGCTGTTTACACAAACTGCATATCCAGAGGTGAGTGATGCATTCAGAAATGTTTACAAGTCAACACTTGGATTGTGGGCGGAAGCCTTTGAGCCAGAAGCTGGTCCAGAACTTATAAATCCTGAGATAACTGTTAAATATCATAATAAGGGAACTAAGAGAATATTGACAGTACAGTATGTAAGAAAAGATGCTGATAGGTTTTATATTTTTGTGGATGGCGAATATACAGGCGTTACAGCAAAGGCATCTATTTTGAACAATGCCGTTACTGATATGACACCAGGAGTGATAGCTGCTATTGATAATTTTGAAGATAAAATAAAAACGGTTAATTGACAGTTTATGCCTTAATTTGGTATACTTCAAACGTTGTGTGGATGACAGACTATTTTGTAGTATGGAGGATTTTTAGATGGATATCAAGGAATTAGCATTGCAAAAACATGCTGAATGGAAGGGTAAAATAGAAGTTGTTTCAAGATGTGAACTTAAAGACAGAGCTGATTTGTCAGTAGCGTATACACCAGGTGTTGCAGAACCATGTTTGGAAATCAGCAAGGATACAGACCTTTCCTATAAATACACAAGAAGAGGCAATATAGTTGCTGTTGTTACTGATGGCACGGCTGTATTGGGATTAGGCGATATCGGACCTGAGGCTGGAATGCCTGTTATGGAAGGAAAATGTGTATTGTTCAAAGTTTTTGGCGATGTTGATGCTTTTCCTCTTTGTGTAAGATCAAAAAGTGTAGATGATATAGTTAATACAGTTAAGCTTTTGGCTGGAAGCTTTGGCGGAGTAAATCTTGAGGATATTTCAGCACCTCGTTGTTTTGAAATTGAGAAGAGATTAAAAGAGGAATGTGATATTCCGATTTTTCATGATGACCAGCATGGAACAGCAGTGGTTACGCTTGCGGCTATGATTAATGCATTGAAATTGTCGAACAAGAATATTGCTGATATTGAAGTTGTTGTAAACGGTTCGGGTGCGGCAGGAATAGCAATTACAAAGCTTCTAATGAGCATGGGACTTAAAAAGGTTATTCTTTGTGATACAAAGGGTGCTATTTATAAAGGACGTGACAATCTTAATGGGGCAAAGGCTGAAATGGCTGAGATTTCCAATCTTGAGATGAAAAAAGGATTGTTAAAGGATGTTTTGGTTGGCGCGGATGTATTTATTGGTGTATCTGCACCTAATACATTGACTGCGGAAATGGTTAAAGAGATGGCTAAAGATCCGATTATCTTTGCTATGGCAAACCCAGTTCCTGAGATTATGCCTGATGTTGCATTGGCGGCAGGAGCTAAGGTTGTAGGAACAGGACGTTCTGATTTTGCAAACCAGATTAACAATGTACTTGCTTTCCCAGGAATATTTAAGGGTGCGTTAGCAGTGAGGGCAAGTGATATAAATGATGAAATGAAGATAGCAGCGGCAAAAGCTATTGCTTCATTGGTATCATCAGATGAATTAAAGCCTGAGTTTGTAATTCCAAGTACATTTGATCCTCGTGTGGCAGATTCGGTGGCAGATGCGGTGGCACAGGCGGCAAGAGATACAGGAGTTGCAAGAATATAAAGTGTAGGCAATTTGCCAGAAAAATTTATAAAAAATGATTTTTAAACCGGACAGTAATTGTCCGGTTTAACTTGTATAAAATAACATATAATATAAGAGTCAACATATTGGTTTTGTTCAAAAATTACTTGCAGAAATTACAAGCGTTTTTCGAAATCAAAAATTACTTGCAAAAATTGCAAGTGTTTGTTAAGATGAATTAAAGTATTTGGAAAGGAGATATCATGAACAAACTAATTCAACGTAAAATGTATTTGGAACAACTTGCTGTTTGGAGAGAAGAAGAACTGATAAAAGTAGTCACTGGTGTTCGACGTTGTGGCAAGTCCACATTATTTGAATTATATATTGAACAGTTGAAAATAGATGGGGTGACAGATGAACAGGTTGTTTTGATTAATTTAGAGGATGAAGAATACTCTGAACTTTTGGATTATAAAAAACTCCATGAATATGTAAAATCTCACATTCAAAAAAACAAATGGACTTATGTATTCATTGATGAAGTTCAAAACTGTAAAGAGTATGAAAAAGCAGTTTCAAGCCTTTTTCTTAAGAAAAATATTGATATTTATATAACTGGTTCAAATGCCTATATGCTTTCTGGTGAGCTTGCAACCAAACTTACTGCTCGTTATATTAAAATTGATATGCTTCCGCTGTCCTTTTCTGAATATAGTGAAGTGGTAAAAATGTCTGATAAGCGTGACCGTTTCAATCAATATATGAATATGGGATCATTCCCTTATGCTGCCCGCTTTGTGGACAATTCTCTTGCGCATAGTCAATATTTAGAAGGAATATATAATACTGTGATGGTCAAAGATATCATGTACCGTGAAGGAATTAATGATATTGCATTGTTAAAATCTATAACAAGCTTTTTGGCAAGCAATATAGGAAGTTCAGTCTCTGCAAAAAAGATAGCGGACACACTTACCTCTAATGGGCGGCCTACAGGGTCGGTTACAGTTGATATTTATTTGAATGCACTTACAGACGCATATCTTTTTTATAAAGTAAATCGTTATGATATTAAAGGAAGAATGCATTTGAAATCTGAGAGTAAGTATTATATTTGTGATACTGGATTACGAAATATGATTCTTGGAACTACTAACAAAGATATTGGGCACCAAATTGAAAATATTGTTTATCTTGAACTTTTGCGGCGAGGATACACAATAAATATTGGTAAATCAGGTCGCGGTACAGAGGTTGATTTTGTTGCTGTTCGCGATAAAAAAACTGAATATTATCAAGTTTCCGCATCTGTTTTAGATGAGAAGACTTTAGAACGAGAACTAAATCCATTGAAAGAAATTAAGGATAATTATCCCAAATTTCTCGTTACACTTGATGATTTTACCCAAGACCACAATGGGATACAGCAGATCAACTTAATCAACTGGTTGCTTGCATGAGATAAAGTGTTTTTCAATGAAATTGTATGATATAATAACTTTAACATAAATTACAGGGAATTTTTGGAGGAGTATGCAAGAAGAGAGAACTCTTAATATAGATAAACAAGACAGTGTGTCACAGATTTTTGGAATAAGGGATGAAAACATAAAGTTGATTGAAGAAGCTTTTGATGTTACAGTGAATCTGCGAAATGACAACATTTCTCTTTCCGGAGAAGAAGAAAATATTTCAAAAGCGGAAATGGTGATAAAAAAACTGTTTGAAATGACAGAGAGACGCGAGGTTATCACAAAGCAGGGAACAATCTACTTTATAGATATGGTGGCTTGCGGACAGGGCGACCAGATAAATAAGTTTAATCCGGATGTACTCTGTGTAACCAATAAAGGAAAGCAGATAAAGGCAAAGACATATGGACAGAGACAATATATAGATGCACTAAAGAATAAAGATATAGTATTTGGAGTAGGGCCTGCGGGAACAGGAAAGACATACCTTGCGGTGGCAATGGCTGTAACTGCATTCAGAAACAAAGAGGTGAGCAAGATAATACTCACAAGACCTGCAGTTGAGGCAGGGGAAAAGCTTGGATTCCTGCCAGGTGATTTGCAAAATAAGGTAGACCCCTATCTCAGACCATTGTATGATGCATTATATGACATTATGGGGTCAGAGAATTTTTCAAAAAATTTTGAAAAAGGTGTTATAGAAGTTGCTCCTTTGGCATATATGAGAGGGAGAACATTAAACGATTCATATATAATATTGGACGAGGCGCAAAATACCACCTCAGAGCAAATGAAAATGTTTTTGACAAGGATTGGTTTTGGATCTAAGGCTGTTGTGACGGGTGATATAACACAGATAGACCTGCCGAATGACAAGAAATCAGGACTTAAGGAAACAATTAAAATATTAAAAGATATTAATGATATAGAATTTGTATTTTTAACAGAGAAGGATGTTGTAAGGCATGCATTAGTGCAGAAAATCATAAAAGCGTATGAGCGCTATGAGGAAAGAAAATGAATAGACCAAGTAAAAATAAAATGTATATTTGGCTGATAGCGGCAGTAACCTTTGTTCTGACATATGTTTTAATTCATCTTATTGCAAGTTATGAAGGGATATTCGTAAATNCGGAAGACAATACATATATGAATGTGTTTTTCGAGATTGGGATAGCGCTCTTTTCCTTGTTAATAGTAGGGATAACAGGTTATTACCTTAGCAGTGTATGGGAGAAAAAGAACATTACCCCACAAAATCTTCTTGCAATTTCAATATTGATGGTAGGTACATTGTGTCTGTCATTCCTTCTGCACAGGTTTTCACCATATGCACTGCCAATAATAATTGTACCACTTATACTGACCTTTATAACAAATAGAAGAACTGCTGATATAATGACACTTATAATGACAATTTCACTTATGCCATTTTATTTTGCTGTACCAGTGGTGTTCTTTATGAATCTTTTTACAGGTGTGCTTGCAAGCAGTCTTGCGTCAAAGATAAATCAGAGAAGAGAGTTTCCTGTTTTGGGAATTGCACTTGCAATAAGCAATATTTTGGTTTTATTCATTTTTAACACTATAGCAGGCTTTAAATTTGATGAATTTCTTATAAATGCACTTATAACAGGAGTTATAACCTTTGGCTGTGTGATTATGACAATAGGGCTTCTGCCGTTTTTCGAGACAATATCGGGAATTATATCATCATTTCAGCTTATGGATTTGGCTAATCCGACAAACAAATTACTTAAAAGACTTACAGTTGAGGCACCAGGTACATATTATCACAGCATAATGGTTGGAAATCTTGCTGAGGCGGCCGCAGAGAAGGTCGGAGCAAATGCACTTCTTGCAAGAGTTGCAGCATATTATCATGATGTCGGGAAACTCAAAGATCCAACATGCTTTATGGAGAATCAGCATGGGGAAAATGTACATGATGATATGGATCCATATGAGAGTGCGAATATAATAATAAGTCATACAGAGGACGGCGTAAAAATTGCACAAAAATATAAGTTGCCGCCGCAGATAATTGAAATAATAGGTCAGCATCACGGAAATACTATAGTGGCATGTTTCTATAAGAAAGCCTGTGATATGGCGGTGAATGATATGTTTGTAAATGAAGAAGATTTTAAATATAAATCGGAAAAACCAAGTTCCAAAGAAGCGGCTATAATAATGTTGGCAGATTCTGTGGAAGCGGCAACAAAAGCACTTGCAGATAAGAGCAGCGAAAAAATAAAACAGCGTATAGATACTGTTGTTTCAGGTAAAATAGCGAATGGACAGCTTGATAACTGCGGATTGACTTTGAATGATATAAGCGTGATAAAGGAGCAGTTCTTTCTCTCAGTCAGTGCATATTATCATAAGAGAGATGAATATCCAGATGCAAAGGAGAGAAAATGGAAGATAAATGTTTAGTACAGTTTGAATATAGTGAACCGATAAAGTTTGATGAAAATTCACTGGAATTTAAGGGGATGCAGAAAATTGAAGAAGTTATAGAAAAAACCTTGAATCTTGCTGTAAAGAAATTTCTTATGGGAGAAGATTTAGAGGTTTTTGTAATGTTTACCAATAATGAGGGTATACAGAAAATTAATGAAGAACAGAGGGAGATAGATTCTCCAACAGATGTTCTCTCATTTCCCCTTTTAAATGCATTTGATGGGGAAGCGCAATGTTTTGAAGAGGATGTAAATCCGGAAACGGACAGAATAATGTTGGGGGATATTATAATTTCTCTTGAAAGAGCGGCAGAACAGGCAGAAAGTTATGGACATTCACTTCTAAGAGAAATCACATTTCTTGCCCTTCACGGAATGCTTCATCTCATGGGATATGACCATATGGAACCAGATAGAGAAGAGGTAATGCTTGAACGTCAAAGAAGCATATTGAATGAACTGAACATTATACGCTGATAAAGAGAAAAGAATAAATTCAAGAAGAGGTATTGAAAAATGTTTAAATCAGGATTTATATCCATTATAGGACGGCCAAATGTCGGAAAATCAACATTGCTAAATAGAATAATGGGTGAAAAAATATCCATAATGTCACCAAAACCACAGACCACAAGAAACAATATTAAAGCAATATATACAGAAAAAGACTGTCAAATTGTATTTATTGATACTCCGGGTATTCATAAACCAAGGACAAGACTTGGTGAATATATGGTGAATTTAGCTGAAAAATCAATAGGCGAGGTTGATGCCTGTGTTTTTATAGTTGAAGCCATTGACCCTGAGCCTACAGCCGGAGATGAAAGAATTTTAGAGCAGTTGAAGAGCAGTGGAGTAAAAACCATTCTCATTATAAATAAAATTGATTTGGTGAAGAGGGAAGAACTTTTAAAGATAATAAAAGGATATACAGACATAATGGATTTTGAGGCGGTGGTTCCGATAAGTGCATTAAAGAAAACAGGAATCAAGTCGGTTTTGGAGGAAATAATAAAGCTTCTTCCGGAAGGTCCGTTATACTATGAGGAAGATATATCAACCGACCAATCGGAACGTGACATGGTTGGGGAAATTATAAGAGAAAAGATATTAAAGCTGACAAATGATGAGATTCCGCATGGAACAGGAATTGAAATACTTTCATTTAAAACAAGGCCAGGCGGAAAAATGGTGGATATAGAGGCTACTATATATTGTGAGAAAAATACACATAAAGCAATACTAATAGGAAAAAAAGGAGCAAAGCTCAAGCAGATTGGTTCCTTTGCAAGAGAAGAGAGTGAAAGACTTTTAGGAAAAAAGGTGAATCTTCAGTTGTGGGTAAAGGTAAAGGATGATTGGAGAAACAGTCCTTCAATGCTCAAAACGCTTGGGTACAAAAAAGAAGATTAAATAAAATTTTTCAATAAATTACCAACACTTGAAATATTTGCAACGTATATTGTAAGAGAGGAAACAAACAATATTGTTGCATTCAATTTAAGAGGAGTGGTGGAAAATGTTGAAAAAATTTGCATGGAATATATTTGAAGAAACAGGAAATCCGGAAGCATATATTTTATATAAAGAGCTTGGTGGCTTTGAGGAATATGCAGACGAGGGAGAACTCCTGCCGGAAATAAGACGGGAAGCGGAAGAAGAATCGGATGGCAGATTATATTGAAACGCTGGGTGTAGTTATAAAACAAAATGATGTAGGAGAGGCGGACAGAGCGCTTACAATCCTGACCGAGCATTGCGGAAAGATTCATGTTTGGGTAAACGGGGCGAGAAGAGCAAGGAGTAAGTATCTGGCTTCCTCTCAGCTTTTTTGCGCCAGTAAGTTTATGATTTACAAATTCCGTGATACATACAGAATAAACACTTCAGAAGTTGTAGAGGCTTTTTTTAATTTGCGGACAAATCTTGATAAACTCAGCTATGCGGCATATCTTGTAGAATTGACAAATGATGGGGTGCAGGAAGAAGATAATGAACATGCACGTGATATAATGCGGCTTTTGCTCAACACCCTTCATTTTATTTCAAATACAGAGAAAGATTCCTTGCTGATGGTACATATTTTTGAAATAAGATTTCTCAGCCTTATAGGATTCAGACCAATGCTTTTAGAGGGCAGTGCAGAGGCAGGGTTTGGTATATGTCCGCTTTCAGAGGGAGCAATGAAAGCTGTTGAACATATTGTATCGTCACCACTTGAAAAGATATTCAGTTTTGAAGTGGAGAGCGATATTCTTAAAGAGTTGGACAGGTTTTGTAAAATATATGTAGAAAATCATATGGGAAAAGAATATAAAGTGTTGCATTTTTATGCAACATAATGTATATTAATACAATACTATCTGGCAAAAGGTAGCATTTTAGGCATTGGAAGGGGTTTGGATTATGTATAAAATAGGAATTGTTGGATATACAGGTATGGTTGGGCAAGAACTGCAAAAGGTGCTTGCAAATCATAATCAAATTGAAATTGTTTATAAAAAGAATTCCTCAGGAGAGAGCGGAAAGTTAACCGACTGTGAACTTGTATTCTTGGCAACAAAGGACAAGGAGTCAATGGATTTTTCAAAAAAGGCGCTTGAAGAGGGTGTTAAAGTAATAGATATGAGCGGAGCATTTAGGCTTCCGCAGGCAGATTTTGAAAAATGGTACAAAATGGCTCACATTGTTCCCGAACTCTTGGCTCAGGCCGTTTATGGTATGCCAGCATTTAACAGAGATAATATAAAAAATTCTTGTTTGACAGCGAATCCGGGATGTTATGCGACCTCGGTTATACTTGCATTAAGACCGCTAAAGGGTCTTATAAAAGATGATATATGCATTGTGTCAACTTCGGGAAATTCAGGGGCGAGACGGGAATGTGATGAAGTATCGGATGATGTTACATATTCCTTTGGCAAGAAGCATAAGCATGTTCCCGAAATGCAGAATTACAGCGGGTTTTCGCTGGATTTTACCCCCGTGGTTCTTAAATCGGTTTTTAAAGGTATAAATACAAACATAAGAGCAGAGCTTTGTGGTGAATTGGCAGAGAAATCTGATGAAGAGGCACAGGAAATTATTGAAAATGCCATAAAATCAGCATATTGTGAAGAGGATAGAGTTTTGGTTGTTAGAGACGGGGCTGAAAAACAATATGGTACAAAGGATGTAAATGATACACATGATATGATAGTTAAGGTCAGAGTTGATGACAAAAAGGTTTATATAAATTCACTCATTGACAATCTGATGAAGGGTGCGGCAAGTCAGGGCGTGGAAAATATGAATATTATGCTCGGGCTTGACAGGCTCACAGGGCTATAGTCTTACAGGAGGAAAACAGAATTATGGAAAATAGTTTATTTAAAATTGATCCGGTAACCAAAGAGGCTACCATTAAAAAGGCAAACATCCTCATAGAGGCACTGCCGTATATACAAAGATTGTATGGCAAGAAGGTGGTAATAAAGTATGGCGGGAATGCAATGATTAATGAGGATTTGAAAAATTCCGTTATGGAGGATATTCTTCTTTTGAAGTATATTGGCATGCATCCAATAGTGGTTCATGGCGGAGGACCAGACATAAACAAAGCACTAAAGCAGTATGAAGTTAAAAGCGAATTTGTGAATGGACTGCGCATTACAGATGATTTTACAATGGAAATTGCCCAAATGGTACTTGTGGGAAAGACCAACAAGGAGATTGTTTCCAAGCTGAATGAAAAAGGCGGCAAAGCGATAGGTTTTTGCGGTATAGATGGCAACATTATAGAGTGTGATAAGCACTATGAAATGGTAAATGGGGAAAAGGTAAGTATAGGTTATGTGGGCGAGATAAAAAAAATCAACACAAAGCTTATAGAATTCCTGTCACAAGATGAATATATTCCTGTCATTGCGCCAATAGGAATCGGTGCTGACGGGCATAGCTACAATATAAATGCGGATACCGTAGCAGGAGAGATTGCCGCGGCAATAAAGGCAGAAAAACTCATGCTTTTAACCGATACCGAGGGAGTAAAAAAGGAGAGCGATTCAGATGAGTTTTATTCTGCACTGACAGTGAGAGAGGTGCATGAACTGATTGACAAGGGTATAATTTCGGGAGGAATGATTCCTAAAGTTCTCGGATGTGTGGAAGCACTTCACAAAGGAGTCGGCAGAACTCATATTGTTGACGGAAGAATCCCTCACTGTATACTGCTTGAAATTTTTACATATAAAGGTATTGGCACAATGATTATGAAAGAACGCGTACTCTATCATGAAAATGAGGCACTATGATAATGTAAGTTTGCCGGAAAGGATGTTAGATATGGATTTGAAAAATATTGCTCAGCTTGATAAAAATAATTATATGAATACATTTGGCGCGAGAACTCAGCTTTGTGTTTCTCATGGAAAAGGTATGTTTGTCTATGATACAGATGGTAAAGAGTATATGGATTTGTTTGCGGGTATTGCAGTAAGTGCCCTTGGACATGCCCATCCTGATTTGGTGAAAACCATTGCAAATCAGGCAGAAAAGATTATCCACTGTTCCAATCTCTATTATAATGAGCCTCAGACAAAGCTTGCGGAGAAACTCAATAATCTTGCCGGAGGCGGGCATAAGGTATTCTTTGCAAACAGTGGGGCAGAGGCAAATGAAGCGGCTATAAAGCTTGCAAGAGCATATTTTCATAAAAAAGATATGCCATGGAAGAATGAAATAATAACCATGAAGAATTCTTTCCATGGTAGGACGCTGACAACAATAACCGCAACAGGACAACCAAAATATCAAAAATATTTTTCACCCCTGACACCTGGTTTTAAATATGCGGAAATTAATAATATTGAATCGGTGGAGAATGAATTGTCGGAAAACACCTGTGCAATAATGTTGGAAATAATTCAAGGTGAGAGCGGAGTTCATGCACTTGAAGAGGAATTTTTGAAAGCAGTAAGAAATATTTGTCATTTGAAAAATATTCTTTTGATTGTTGACGAGGTTCAAACCGGTATTGGCAGGACAGGGGATATGTTTGCATATCAGGGCACGGGAATAGAGCCAGATATATTTACTTTGGCAAAAGCGTTGGGCGGAGGTGTGCCGATTGGTGCGGCATGTGCAAAGGATTTTGTCGCTGAGGCATTTGCCCCTGGAGATCACGGAACCACTTTCGGAGGAAATCCGCTTGCCTGTGCGGCGGCGCTCGCAGTACTTGAGGTGATTGAAAGGGACGGCTTGCTTGAAAAATGCAAGGAAACTGGGGCGCATTTTTCAAAGAAACTGAATGAACTTGTCTCTGCGGGTCTGATTGGTGCGGTTCGTGCAAGTGGTCTTATGATAGGTTTTGATTTGAAAAATCCATCGGCTCCCGAGGTTAAGAATAGGCTTATGGAGCTTGGTTTTCTTGTTGGAAATGTGGGTTTGAATACTGTTAGGGTTCTTCCTCCTCTGGTGGCGGAGAAAGAACATATTGATAAATTTATTGAGGCGCTGAAGTCGCTGGAGGGAGATTTGCTATGAAACATTTATTAAGCTTGAATGATTTGACTACAGAGGAGATTTTAAAGATACTTAAGCTTGCTGAACAGCTAAAGAGTGATAATTCACGAGGGGTTACACACCATTTGCTTAAGGGTAAATCTTTGGGAATGATTTTTACCAAGTCGTCTACCAGAACTAGGGTGTCTTTTGAGGTTGGAATGTATCAGCTCGGCGGGCAAGCGCTCTTCCTGAGTTCAAATGATATTCAGCTTGGCAGGGGTGAGAGTATTTATGATACAGCAAATGTTCTCTCTCGTTTTCTTGACGGAATTATGATTCGTACATATGAACAGAGTGATGTTGAGGATTTGGCTAAGTATGGAGATATTTCTATTATAAATGGGCTTACAGATTTGGAACATCCCTGCCAGATTCTTGCGGATTTGCAAACTGTTTATGAGCACAAAGGTAAGCTTGAAGGCTTGAAAATGGCGTATATAGGTGATGGGAATAATATTGCTCATTCGCTTTTGCATGGTTGTTCAAAGGTGGGGATGGATATTGCTGTGGCATCTCCAGAAGGATATACCTGTGATGGAGAGATTGTTGAGCAGGCAAAGTCAGCGGCGGCTAAATCTGGAAGTAAAGTGGTTATGACTGAAGACCCTGTAGAAGCTATAAAGGGTGCGGATGTTGTCTGTACAGATACTTGGGTCAGTATGGGTCAGGAGTCTGAAAAAGCTGAACGAATTAAGATTTTTATGCCATATCAGATTAATGAAAAACTAATGAAAAATGCCGACTCTGACGCAATTTTTCTACATTGCCTGCCTGCATACCGTGGGTATGAGGTTACAGAGGATATTATTGATGGTAGGGCATCTATGATATTTGATGAGGCGGAAAATAGGCTTCATGCGCAGAAGGCGGTTATGGCGCTGACAATGGGTGAGTAAGGGAGAAAAAATGTATAGGTCAATGATGCAGGTTTATGTTAAAGGAAGCAATGAAGCAATTGAGTTTTACCAAAAAGCTTTTGACGCTGAGTTGTTAGCGAAATATACAAATGAAGATGGGTCAGCAATTATGCATGCTGAACTTAACGTTTACGGACAAATAGTTTCATTGTCTGAGTTACCTGGAAATGAAACTATTACAGGAAATACTATGCAGTTATGTTTGCATTTTGGTGAAGGCAAAGAATCCATTGTAAAGAAAATATATGAAGTACTTAAAGAAGGTGCGAAAATTTATTGTCCATTAAGTCCGTGTACATTCAGTCCATTAATGGTGCATTTTTGTATAGTCTTAGGAATTGTGGATTTACTAAATCCATTTTGACTTGATCCTGAAACAAATTTTTCAAAGAAGAGGGATAAAATATGAACAAATATGCGAAATTACATCTTGAAACAGTTGAAATACCACCAAACTATATAGAAATTATGGAAAGAGAAAGTGTTTGGGATTATGATATGTTTGACTTGTTTTTTCTCAGCATATGCGAAATCACAAAAGGGATTTGTTATGAATGTGCATTGGTT
>JGI994J12354_10000341_pt1 | contig 46173 bp, 43 predicted proteins | sample IntmicLarv3ML3BL_FD_12354 | JGI IMG/M metagenome (IMG submission 12354) | reverse complement strand
CCGCCGATGGTCACCTCGAAGCGGCCAATAAGATCGGGGCGTTCTTTTTTGATCATCTCGTCGTTGGCCGTAATAGATCCGTCGGGGTTCAACAGGGCGTCGCCCCGGGCGGTCTGGTGGGTTTCGCGGCCGCAGTTGTCGATGCCAACCTCATAGGATTGCAGCCAGTCGTCGTCCATAAAGGTTCCAAAGGACAACACGCCGTCGTTGTCCAGGTACATGTCGGCGACATATACGCAGTGGGTATCGGTCAGCCGCACAAAGATGTCACGGCTGGTGACGGCGCCGTCATTGTCTTCCTGAATGGCGATCTACACGCAGTCGATTCCGTGGATGTTGGCGTTGCGCAGGGCCGTCATGGTGTGGATGCCGGTGCAACGGCGGTCTGGATCGTCATAAAAGGCGAAGCGCCGCCGCTCGCCCTTGCGGGCCGTGATCAGCCAACCGGGCACTTCCTCGCACACGACGGGGAAAATCGGTTTGTCCAGTTGGGTCAGTTGATAGATGGGCGCGATATTGGGGAAGACTTTTTCTTTCATGTCTTTTTCCTCTTCCTGCCCGATGTAGGATTGGGCAAAATGTTTTTTCGCCGTGTTCAAGCGGCTTTTGACCGTGCCAAGCGGGAGGTTCAGGCGAAGGGCGATGTCGCGTTGCGCCAGGCCGACGATGTAAAACAAATACAAGATTTGCTGCTGCTTTTCGGGCAAGCGGCGCAAAACGTCGCGCACGTGCCACTCGGTTTCGCGTTGCGAAAAACCCCGCTCTAGCAGTTGGGTTGCGACCGCCAACGGCAAGTGCAGGGTTTTTGCTTTTTGGGCATAATAGTCTTTGATTTTGTTTGTCGCAATCGAAAGCAGCCAACGCTTGAAGTTGGTCGGCTCGATCAAGCTATCCAGGCCCTCGTAGCCCGCGAGCAGCACGGTTTGCAGCACGTCCTGGGCATCGTGACGGTTGGCGACTTTGCAATAGATATAGTGCTCGACACTTCGGCTGCAAGTTTCGTACAGCCGCTCAAAATCGCGCGCCATGCCCTCACCCCCTCGCCTTATCGGCTGAAATGCATTTCGCTTATATAGTCTGCATCGGGGGGCAAAAGGTTCATTTTTGCGGTGCGGCTTTTACCTGTTTGACAAATTTTTGCACGGGCGGCAGGGCGGCGATGACAAGACACAGCAGAGTTTCGGGAATCATGTAGGTGCCATTGTACACCGCCGAGAACCAGCCCACGGGCGGTTGCAGGGTGTCCGCCCAATACAGCACGCCCGACAGCCAGTGGCAGAAAAACCGCGCGAAACAGGCGATGGCAATGCCGATCAGCCATTTGCGAGGGGTGTCGCGCAGCAGGCCCGCCAAGCCCAACAAGGAGAAGGGAATGATGTAGTCGAGCAAGAATTGCAGGGGGTGCAGGACGTAGGCGCCCGTGACGATCTGGATCAGGCCAAAGGCCGTGCCCGCCAACAAGCCGGGGCCCACGCCATAGAGATAGGCTATGACAAAGATCGGCAGCATGCTCGCCAGTGTCACCGAGCCGCCGTTGGGCAGCTGCCACACCCGCAGCATGGACAGCAAAAAGCCCAATGCCAGCAGCATGGCACAGACCGACAGCTCTTTAGGCGAGAGTTTGACGCCGCCCATCAGGCCAATGCCACACCCCATGAGCACCAGGCAGAACAAGCTGCCCCACACCCAGGGGTTTGCCAGCCAGGTCCAGCCCGTGTCGGGATCGGCCAGTTCGACACCGCCGCCCAGCGTCAGGGCGATCAAGATGCCGCACCCGGCAACCGCCGCCACGGCCAGCAGTGTCGCGGCAACCTTGCTGCGGCGCGAGACCAGCAGGGCCCCCACCCCGCCCAGCGCCAGCACCGCCAGCGCGGCCCAGCCCAGGGCGGGCAGTTCGATGATGGATTCGATGAGATTGGCAAACCAATTGCCCACGGTGTTTCTCCCCGAAAATATCTGCTGCCCCGTCCACCAACAAAAAAGCGTCCCCGTTATGCACGGGAACGCTGACAGATTGGCCACGCGGCTCGGCTTCCCTACGCAAGTGCTAACTCACAGGTTCAAAGGGTTGGGCTCTGTGCCCTCTCAGCCGCCTTTGGCGGCACCCCCAGCGGATATTTTCTTGTGGGGGTATTATAGGGGATGCGGGGGGAATGTGTCAAGGCTCGGTCACATGGACCACAAAGTCGGCGCTTTCGGGGATGTCGGATTTTTTGAGTTCGACGAGGACATGCCAATAGGCCATGTCGTCGGTTCCGGCCCCCGATGGGAGTTTGCGCTTGATGTTGATCGCGATGCCCTCATCGCCGGTCTCGACCGAGGTCACCTTGTGCCGGATGGAGCCGCTGCCCTCTTCCAACAAAACAATCACCAACAGATTCTCCTGGAAAAACGCGACATCATACTTTGCCATGACCTCCTTGAAGGACATCTCGCCGTTGTGCGAATAGCTGTACGCATCGATGTCCGGGCAATAGGCTTGCAGCTGCTCTGTCGAGCGGATGACGATCGCGGTTTTATAGGCATCCGTTTCGCGAATTCTGCCTGCGCGGACATATTGTGCGGAAAAGCGGTGGCCCTGTTGGCAGCTGGCCAGGGCGCAAAGGATAACCAGCAATACGATTGCGACAGCGGACTTTTTCATGGGGCAGACCTCCTGATGGGGTTTGTTGGCGATTGGGTACTGCTGCGAAGAGCCGGGCGGCGGCAAGCGACGCCGAATGCCGATCAGACTTGTGCTTTGATGTACTCCATCGTAAACGCCGGGATGAGTGTCAGGTTTTCTTGTGCCAGAATCTGGCGGGCTTTTTCGTCCCGCAGGATGACGCACAGCACGGTGTCGACGACCGCGCCGCGGGCTCGCAACTCCTTGACGCTATCGATGATCGCGCCGCCGGTGGTCACGACGTCTTCAATGACGCAGACCTGTTGGCCTTTGACGTCGGCCCCTTCGGCGAGTTTGCAGGTGCCGTATTCTTTTGCCTTTTTGCGCACAAAGGCCGCCGGGGTGCCGCTTTGCAAGGAAAGGGCCGTGACCATAGGGACGCCGCCCAAGTCAAGGCCCGCAATCACCTGCGTGCCCTCGGGGATCAGCGGCGCCATCTGCTTGGCGATTTCGGCGAGCAGGGTCGGATCGGCTTCGACGAGGTACTTGTCAAAATATTCGTTCGAGATCTGGCCCGAGCGCAGTTTGAACTCGCCCGTGATGTGGGCAGTTTGATAAATGCGCTTTGCGACTTCTTTTTTATCCATGGTTATTTTCCGTCCTGATTGCCCGGCAGCCATTGGTGTTTTTGCATATCCACGTGCTGCTCGTCGACAAAGGCGACGCCTTCGGCCTCCAACAGTTTGCGCTGCTCTCCGGGGCCGCCGAAGGCAAAACCGGGGGCCACCCGGCCCGCAACGTTGACGACGCGGTGGCAGGGAATGGTGGGGGCGTCGGGATTGGAATGCAGGGCCCAGCCCACCGTCCTGGCCGCGCGGGGGGTGCCCAACATGCGGGCGATTTGGCCGTAACCGGCGACCTTACCCGGCGGGATTTGCGCGACGATTTTGTAGACCTGGGCGAAGAAACTTTCGCTCACGTCAGGGATTTCATGGCGTAAGTATACTGAGCAAAAGCCAGCGCGGGTTCCTCGAGGCTGGCATCCCAGCGGCGCACCCACTCCAGCGAATAATAACCGTCATAACCGATAGCTTGCAGGCCTTTGACCATCTCTTTCAAGGGCATCTCACCCGTGCCGACCAGGTGGTATCCGCCGTCGGCGTAGTCCTTGACGTGGACGTGGCGCACCAGCTTGCCGATGTTGGCCAGCGTCGTGGCCGGGCTCTCGCCAAAGTTGCGCCAGGGGTGCAGGACATCCCACAGCACAGCAAGGTGTGCGTCATTGATGTCGGCCACCAGCGCGGCCAGGCGGGCGCTGTCGGCAAAGGCACCCGAGGTCTCAACCAACAGCGTGACGTCGGCGTTGGCGGCCAAGGGCAGGAGTTTTTGCAGTTGGCGGCGGGCCAGGGCTTCGTCGATGTCCGCCGATGGCGTGGGCGCGTCGTCGAGCATAACCCGCACATAGGGCGTGCCAAGAGACTGGGCCAGGGCGATGTATTCGGCAACCTGCATGAAGTTGGCGGCCTCGTCCTGATCGGCTTTGGCCAGGCCGCAGCCCGTGGCCAGGCAGGGCACGGTCAGTTGCAAGGATTCCAGCTGTTGGCGGGTAGCCGCAACAGCCTCGGGGGCCAAAAAGGGCAGGGCCGGCGCGTGCAGTTCGCGGCCAATGCCGCGGATTTCGACGCCGCGATACCCCAGGTCCCGCGCCGCGACGAGCACATCATCCCACTGCCACTCGGGACAGGCGATGGTGGAAAAAGACAACTTCATCCGACTACCTCCCACATACGATTGATGTAACGCCTTTATTTTACCACATCTTCCCGCAAAATCCCATAGATCCAATGATCGCAGTAGACCGACATCATTTTGCCCTGCCGAACCAATCCTTCGCGGGCAAAGCCGGCCTTTTCCAGCACCCGTGCCGAAGCGGGGTTTGCCGTGCTGACCTGGGCATACAGGCGGGTAAAGGGCAGCTCAGTCAGGCAATGGAGAATCATGGCCGACACGGCGCGTCCAGCGACGCCCTTGCCCTGGGCATCCTTGGCAATGATATACCCCACCGCCCCCATGCGGCCGTCGACGATGCGCCAAACAAAGCATTCGCCGACAATGCGCCCGCGATATTGGATGTACCAAGTCAGATCCTGGGCCTTTTGGCCCAGTTTGTGGGGCGCAAAGGGCTTGCGGCGGGGTGGTTTGGTGCCGTAGTGGGTGTAGAGGCTTTTGTCATAGCGGTAGGCCGCGATGTCCTGCTCGTCGGCTTCGGTGGCATCGCGCAGGGTGATGTCCCCGACCTGCAAGGTGGGCAGGCGGCACAGGGCATCGACCAGCGCTTCGGGCAGGGCCATGCTCATTCGCCCCGCAGTTTGCGCACGCGCTCGACCATGAACAGGTATTTTTCAGGCGGTACATAGGGCGGAATGGAGTTGCCCGAGCCGATGGCGACGGCGCGCCCCTGCGCCTTGGCAAAGAGGTTGTCAATATAAGGGCCAAGCTCGTCGAGTGAAAAGCGGCACAGGGCATCGACGTCGACACCGCCGCACAGGCCGATGCGGTCGCTGTAGCGGTCGATCCACTCGCCAAAGTGCGCGATGACGTCCTCGTTGGAGTGTTTGGCGTTGACGCCCGCGGCGATGATATCGTCCATAACGCCAAAGAGGTTGCCACAGGAATGCAACAGAAAGGGCTTGCCCTGGCGGTGAACCTCGGCAATAATGGGGATATATTGTGGCAGGACAAAGGTCCTCGTGGCATCGTCACCCAGCGAAGTGCCGCTCTTGAACCCCAGATCATCGCCAAACCGTGCGACGCAGATGCTATCGCCGAATTCGGTCAACAACCGCCGCCAAATGGCGACCGAAACGTCACCGATGCGGGCGAAGAGATCTTGCAACAGCTCGGGATCGTCGTGGATCCAGTAACACAGATTTTCGTAGCCGCACAAGTCCTGGGCGCATTCAAAGGGCCCCGAGCCCGCCCCTCCAATGGCCTTCATTCCGGGGGGCAAGGCCTTTTCAAAGGCGCGAAACATAGGTGTAAACTCGCGAAAATAGCGATCAAAAACCTCGTCCCAGGGGTACTTTTCAAAATCCTCGCGCCCCTTGATGGCCGGGTCGTGCCGCCGATCGCCCAACGCGCCGCCGCCGGGAAAGACCGCCGCGATGCACCCCTCGAAGGGCACGGCATCGTAGCCCATGCGGCGATAAAACTCGCAGTAACGGCGCAGATATTCCTCGGGCTCCAGCCCCCGCAGGGCGATGCCCGAGATCTGCTCAATGGATTCATCATTGACAAAGTGCTCGTACAGCGGCGTGCGGGCCGGGGCCCGCCCGTTGGCGACGGCAACGATGTTGTTGTAATCGGGGGTGAACGTCATAGGGTTGCACTCCTTGAGGTTGGTAAGGGCATTATACACTAATCTCGCCACCGATGGACAGCCACCGACAGCACCATGACGTCGGCGGGGGTGACACCGGCAATGCGTCCCGCCGCCCCCAGCGTGGGCGGGCGGTGACGGCGCAGGGCGGCGATGGCTTCGGGGCGAATGCCGGGCAAGGTGGCGTCCAAGAGTTCGGCGGGCAGGGGCGTGGCCTCGCGGGCAGCGAGTTTGGCGATGGCTTGTTTTTCGCGCGCCAAATAGCCCTCATAGCGGATGGCAATGCAGGCGCGATGGAAAGCCGCCGCATTTTCGCCGCCGTCGGCTTGATAAAGGATAAACAATTCTTCTTCATCGGCCCCGCGCTTGAGAGCCTCTGCCACGGTGCCCGCTTGGGCGGGCAGGCGGGTTTGGCGCAGCCAGGTTTCGGCATCTTTTTCGGCGTCTTGATCGGCTTGGAAGGCTTTCCAGCGGGCCTCGCCGATCAGTCCTGCGCGGTGGGCGATGGGGGTCAGCCGGGCGGCGGCCGTGTGCTGGCCCAGCAACAGGCGGTGCTCGGCGCGGGCGGTCATGACGCGGTAGGGTTCGGCGTGGTGTTGCAGCACCAGGTCGTCGACCATGACGCCCAGATAACTGCTGTCGCGGCCCAGCACGATGGCCTCTTGCTCACGCAGGAAGAGCGAGGCGTTGAGCCCGGCCAGCAGCCCCTGGGCGGCGGCTTCCTCGTAGCCCGAAGTGCCGTTGATCTGGCCGGCGCAATACAAACCCGTGAACCCTTTGACGGCCAGGGTGTGGGTCAGGTGCTCGGGCTCCAGGCAGTCGTATTCGATGGCGTAGCCGGGGCGGGTCATCAGGGCGTTTTCCAGGCCCGGTATCGTGCGCAAGGCGGCCAGCTGGACGTCCTCGGGCATGGAGGTCGAAAACCCCTGCACGTACATCTCGTTGGTATCCGGCCCCTCGGGCTCGAGAAAAATCGGGTGTTGGCCGCGGTCGGGAAAGCGGGCGACCTTGTCCTCGATCGAGGGACAATAGCGCGGCCCGCGGCCCTGGATAACGCCCGTGAACAGCGGCGCGCGATCGAAATTCTCTCGCAAGATGCCGTGGGTTTGGGGCGTGGTGTGGGTCAGGTAGCAGGGCACGGCAGGGGTATCGGTCGCGGGTTTGACAAAGGGCGTCGCCGGGGCGTCTCCGGGCGCGGGGGCGACGGTGGCGTAGTTGACACTGCGCGCGTCGACGCGGGGCGGCGTGCCCGTCTTGAAGCGGCGCAGGCGCAATCCGATGCCCTGCAAGCCCTGCGACAAATGCCCGGCACAGGTCAGGCCGCTGGGGCCCTCGTCGGCGATGGTGTCGCCGACGAGCACCCGTGAGTTGAGACTGACACCGCAACACAATACGACCGCTCGACAAGCGAATTCCGCGCCACCGACCAGCCGCACGCCCGTTACCTCCCCCTCGTGCACCAGCACCTCGGCGACTTGGCCCTGGCGCAGGGTCAGGTTGCGGGTATGGGTCAGCGCGTGGCGCATACGCCTTTGATAGGCTTCGCGATTGACCTGGGCCCGCGTCGATTGCACGGCAGGGCCCTTGCTGCTGTTCAGGGTTTTGTATTGCAGGGCGGTGTCGTCGGCAGCTCGGCCCATCTCGCCGCCCATGGCGTGGATCTCGTGCACCAAATGCCCCTTGCCCGAGCCCCCGATCGAGGGGTTGCAGGCCAACAGGGCAACGGCGTCATGATGCAAAGTGACGCACAGGGTTTTTTGCCCCGTGCGCGCCAGCGCCAGCGCGGCCTCGCACCCGGCATGACCCGCACCAACCACGACGCAATCCCACGCGCCTGCGGCAAAATTATTGGACGAGGTGTGCATATTCCACGCCTGTGAGGATATAACAAATGCGCGGCCCGTCCAGCCGCAAGGGCAGGCGGCGTTCGTCGGGCGTCAGCCAAACCGTCATCATGGGGGATTTCATGCTGCCGCTGCGTCCGACTCGCACGCCGTAGACCGGGACATCTTCGCCGTTGAATTTTAAGGTTTTTTGTTCTTTTGCACCGACAGTTGCGATCTCGGCCTTGCTTTGATATGGGATGCCAAAGCAAAAGCCAAAGGGCTGCCCCAGCTCCATGGGGAACAACCGCAAGGCCATGAGAAGGGTTTCGTTATCGTAGAACCCATACCCCTTGGGCCAGGTGACGCGCTGTTCGGCAGGGGCATCGGGCAAATTGGAACGCACGATCATCTGGCCATCGGCGTAGGTCGTCTCCAGGATAAAGCCGCCCTCGCCGTTGGCGGGGCGATAGTCATAGCTTGATTGCAGGGCTTGCAGGCTGTCGCCGTCGTACAGCGTCGCCTGGAAGACCTGCCCCTCGGCACTGTCAAAGGTGCTGTTGACCCACCACCCCTGCTCGCCGCGGGTGAAGGTATAAGTCATGGTCGACTCGGTCAGCTTATATTCCTCGTAGACCTGATAGACCAGCACATCGCCATCCTGCCAGGGCACGCTGGGCGCGGGGGCGGGCGCGGCGGCACTGCCGCAGGCCACCAGCACGAGGGTGACACAAGCCAACAGGGCGGCGCAAAGGCGTTTTTTCATGATGCTCTGCACGCTCAGGCGGGATCGAGCCAAAGGTCGATAAACAGCTGGGTGATATGATCTTGGTTGGGCTTCCAATAGTTGCCGTCGTTGGTGGGCGCCCCCTCGAGCATGACCATGGGCGAGTTGTCAAAATCCACGCCCTGGGCCACGCGGGCCATTTGCAACATCTCGGTCAGGCCCATGTTGTAATCCAGCGTCTTGTTGATGGTGGGCAGCACGTCGGTCACCAGCTTGGTCAATCCCAGGCTCTGGGCCTGCTTGGCAAAGGCGCGGATAAAGCGCATTTGGCGCTTGACGCGCGAGATGTCACTGCCGTCCATACCCGCGCCCTTGCGCAGGCGGATGTATTCCAGTGCCGAATGGCCCTTGAGCGTGACATCCTGGCCCCTACGCCAGCCAAAGCGCGCCATGTTGATGTCCAAGTTCATAGGCACCCCGCCAACAGCCGTGGCCAGCGCGCCGACCGTGCCCATGTCGATGCCGACATAATAGGGAATTTCGATGTCATAAAACAACGTAGACACCGCGCGCACGGCGTTAGCATAAGAATACTTTTCCTTGCCGCGCCCCTGAGAATAGGCCGAGTTGAGTTTGCCCATCTTACGACCCGTGATGTTGCCGTAGTCGTCCATCAGGGGGATTTCAGCATAGGTATCGCGGGGCAGGTTGACCATCTTGATGGTCTTTGCGTTCATATCCACGACCACCAACACCATGGCGTCGGAGTTGTAGCCATTGCCCTGTTCCGTGCGGACTTCCTGACCCGTGTCGCCAACGTCGACGCCCAAGCACAGAATATTAACGATCCCTTTTTTGAAGGTATAGTCCTTGCCGTCAATCGTAATCGAATTGCCCGTTCCGATCGAAATCGGAGGGGTCACCGGGGGGCCCTCGGGTTGATCGGCATCCAAGGGCGGAGGCGTACCCTCGGTATTGATGCCGGGATTGGACCTGAGGGTTCGGAAGGGGTTGTTGACAACTCCCTCGACCACCAGCCCCGACAGCACGCCGGAACTGCAACAAAGCACGGCGATAATGACGGCCCACACGACCATGCCCTTTGACAGTTTACGCTTCATGATTCCTCCCTGCCCCGGGATCGGGGGGTTCGATTGAGTCTATTCTCTGTCACGCTGTTTTAACAGCAGTTGGAAGTTTTCCAAGGCGATGCCCGTGCCCAGTGCCACGCAGGACACGGCGTCCTCAGCGACAAAACAAGGGATCTTGGTGTGTTCCTGGATCAGGCGATCCAGGCCGTACAACAAGTGCACCGCCGCCGGTCATGAGGATGCCCTGCTGGGAAATGTCCGCCGCCAGCTCGGGTGGGGTCTTTTCCAGCACGCTATGCACGCATTGGATGACCGCTTGCACGGGCTCTTCCAGTGCCTCGATCATCTCGTCGCTGCCGATAGTCACCGCGCGGGGCAGGCCCGTGGCCAAGCAGCGCCCGATGACTTGCATGGACATGATCTCGCGACGGGGATAGGCTGAGCCGATAGACATCTTGATCTCCTCGGCCGTGCGCTCGCCAATCAGCAGGTTGTGCCGCTTGCGCATGTATTTGATGATGGATTCGTCGAACTTGTCGCCGGCAACGCGGATGGATTCCGACACGACCGTGCCGCCCATAGAGATAACCGCAACATCTGTAGTGCCACCGCCGATGTCAACCACCATCGAACCCGAGGGCTTGGAGATGTCGATGCCCGCGCCGATGGCGGCGGCAATGGTCTCCTCGATGAGTTTAATCGCTCCCGCACCGGCCTGTCGGGCGGCGTCGATAACGCTCTGGCGTTCGACCTCGGTGACGACCGAGGGAACACAGATCATGACCCGTGGTTTGCCAAAAGAAAACTTGCCCTGGACTTTTTTCAGGAAATAACGCAACATGCGCTCGGTGGTGTCATAGTCACTGACGACACCGTCGCGTAAAGGCCGCACGGCGACGATATTGCCGGGGGTGCGCCCCAACATGCGCCGGGCTTCCTCGCCGATGGCCATCAGCTCGTCGGTGTCGCGGTTGATGGCCACGACCGAGGGCTCGCGCAGCACAACACCGCGCCCGCGTACATAAACGAGCACCGTGGCCGTGCCAAGGTCAATGCCGATCTCTTGCGAGCCAAACATGGGCACCTCTCCCCTGACCCAATACCGCACGGCAAACCGCACCTCATGGGTCAACAAATCCGGCGGACAACGATTGGGTTCAAATTGCCCGCAGGTTATTATAACACAGACGGTGGAGTGGCGTGAGCGCGGAATTTTGCGAGGGCGGAAAATTTTTGTGAAAATTTTTCATCCCCCACCGCCCAAGCTTTTTACAAAAGCTCGGGTTCCGCAAGGGATTGGTACCAATCCCTCGCTCCAGGGCTTCGCCCCGCTTTCCCCCCGCGCCCCCTCCTTTAAAAACTTGTACTGTTGGATTTTGATGGAACAACGGCGCTCAACAAAAAAACGGCGACCGGAGCGGTCGCCGTTTTTATCATTGGGTTTTATGCCAGGTCTAGGTTGGCCAATGCCTTGAAATGGGGTTTTAGGGCGGGGTATAGATCGCGGTAGATTTTGTACAGCTTTTGGTAATTTTCGTGGGCCGCAGTGTCGACGTGGCGTTCGTCGTGCAGGGAAACCAGGGCATCGGCGGCGTCGGTGACGTTGGGATAGACGCTTGCGCCAACGCCCGCCAGGATCGCCACGCCCAGGGCCGCGCCGCCCGAGTGAGTGGGCAGGCCGATCTTGGCCCCCATAATGTCGCCCAGCATGCCCCGCCACAGCGCGCTCTGCGCGCCGCCGCCGCAAGCCGTCAGGGTTCGGATGTCCAGGCCCATGCCCTTCATGATGCCCGCAGAATCCGCCTGTGAAAAGGCCACTCCTTCCATGACGGAGCGGATGAGATGGGCGCGGGTGTGCAGGCCCGACAGACCGACAAAACAACCACGGCAGTCGGGATCCTTATGGGGCGTGCGCTCGCCCATCAGATAGGGCAAAAACAGCAGTTTATCGCTGCCAAGGGGCACCTCTTCGGCGGCCTTGGTCATTAGTACGTAAGGATCAACGCCCATCTCGGCGGCCAAGGCCACGTCCGAGGCGCACAGCTGATCGCGCATCCAGCGCAACGACAGGCCCGCGGCCTGGGTGCACCCCAGCACCAGGTATTCGCCCGGCACTGCCGAGCAGAAGGTGTGCACCCGCCCCTGGGGATCCAGGTGCATGTCCTTGGTATGGGCATAGACGACGCCGCTGGTGCCCAGTGTGACAAAGGCCCTGCCCTCGCGCACGACCGCCGTGCCCACGGCGGCGGCGGCGTTATCGGCGGCACCGCCGACAACCGGCGTGCCCTCGCGCAAGCTGCACAGCGTGGCAACAGCGGGGGTGACAGTACCCGTGACCTCGACCGACTCGCACAGCCGGCCCATCATGTCGGAGGTCAGGCCGACGCAACTGAGCATTTCGGGGCTGAACGCCCGTTTGCCGACGTCGAGCAGTTGGGTGCCCGCGGCATCAGAATACTCTGTGGCGAACTCGCCCGTCAGCCGATAGCGGATGTAATCCTTGGGCAGCATGACGTGGCGAACTTTTTCGAAGATCTCGGGTTGGTTCTGCGCCACCCACAGCACCTTGCCCGCCGTAAAGCCGGGCAGGGCGGGGTTGGCGGTGATTTGGATGAGTTTGTCCGCGCCGATGCGCCGGGTGATCTCGTCACACTGCGGGCCTGTGCGGGTGTCACACCACAGGATGGCAGGGCGCAACACGTCGCCGCGGCTGTCCAGCAGCACCAAACCATGCATTTGGCCCGAAAGCCCGATGCCTGCCACCTGCGCCGGGCTGACGCCCGAGGTGCGCATGACGGTTTGCAGGCCCGTGACCGTCGCCGCCCACCAGTCAGCAGGCTCCTGTTCGGCCCAGCCGTTTTGGGGCTGGGACAGGGGGTAATCCTCGGTGTGACTGGCCAGCATCAAGCCGGCGCTGTCAAACAGCGCCACCTTGGTGCCCGAGGTTCCGATGTCGATGCCAATGAGGTATTGCATAACTTCCTTTTTAACCGATTGATCCGATTAGCCGAACAACACGCTGTTCTGGATGCTCTCGAGCAGTTCCTGACGGCCCGAGCCGACGGTGACTTCGCCGGTTTTCTTTGCAAAAGCNTCGCAGGCGGCCAGGTCCATCTTGCCCGCAGCCAGGTCCAGGCCCATCTGCCCCTGCCACCCGGCGTAACGGTCGGCAATGGCTTGGTCGATGCGGCCGTCGCGCAGCATGGCGTCGGCACGCAGCAGGCCCAGCGCAAAGCCGTCCATGCCGCTGATAAAGCCGTGGAAGATGTCCTCGGGGGTGTGGGAGCCGCGGCGAAGTTTGGCGTCGAAATTCAGGCCGCCCTTGGTGAACCCGCCCGCGCGCAGGACTTCCAACATGCAGGCCGTGGTGTCGTAGACGTCCGTGGGAAATTGGTCGGTGTCCCAGCCCAGCAACAAGTCGCCGCGGTTGGCGTCGATGGAGCCCAGCGCGCCGTTGATGCGGGAGACTTGCAAATCGTGCTGGAAGGTGTGGCCGGCCAGCGTGGCGTGGTTGGCCTCGATGTTGAGTTTGAAATATTTGAGCAGATCGTACTTGCCCAAGAAACCCAGCACGGTCGCCGCGTCGAAGTCGTACTGGTGGCGGGTGGGTTCTTTAGGTTTGGGCTCGATGTAGAAGTCGCCCTTAAAACCGATCTTCTGGGCGTATTCCACGGCCATGGTCAGCAGTCGGGCCAGGTTGTCCTGCTCGCGTTTCATGTCAGTGTTCAGCAAGGTCTCATAACCTTCGCGTCCGCCCCAAAAGACATAACCCTCACCGCCCAGTTGGTGGGTGACGTCCAGGGCGTTTTTGACTTGGGCCGCGGCGAAGGCAAAGGCCTCGGGCGAGGGGCTGGTGCCCGCGCCATGCATATAGCGGGGGTGGTCAAAGCAGTTGGCCGTGCCCCACAACACCTTTTTGTTGTGCTTGGCATTCAGCTCCTGCAACAAATCGGCGATGCGGTGCAGGTTGGCACAGGTCTCGGCGAAGTCGGCACCTTCGGGTGCGATGTCGCGATCGTGGAAAGCGTAAAAATCAATGCCCAGTTTGTCCATGATCTCCATGCCGGCGTGGGCTTTGTTCACGGCAATCTGCATGGGGTCTTTCCCGCCCCAGGAGCGGTCGTGGGGGCCGCGGCCAAAGGGATCGGCGCCCGTGCCACTCAGGCCGTGCCAATAGGCCAGCGAAAACCGCAGCTGCTCGCGCATGGTTTTGCCGCCGACGATGGCCTCGGGGTTGTAAAAGCGGAACGCCAGCTCATCGCGGGCGTCGGGGCCCTGATATTTGATGTTGGGGATGTTCGCAAAGAATTCCATGATGCCCTCCGAATTGGATTGATTCCTAGCTGTTAGTATAACAAAACTGAATAGACACGGCAAGGGTTGTGGGGCGGATTTTTCCCCGGGGGCGGGCCTTTTTTCAAAAAGGCCCGCCCCCGGACCCCCACCCCAAAAACTTATTACTTTGATAATATTTTTTGTCGAAGGATCAAATGAAGGCTCTATGCGCGACCCTGTTTCACCCAAATTGCCCCTGCCAAGTTTTTAAAGGTGGGGGCGCGGGGGAGGAAAAGATCGTGTATAATCGCACTATCGAATCCTTGAGGGAGGTCAGTGTCATGAAAGTTTTGCAAGTGGGTTTTGGCGTGTTTGGCAATGGGTGGTACGAGCAGATCAAGACCGGGCACCCGGATTTGGCCTTTGTCGGCGTGGACACCAACCCTGCCGTGCGCGAGCGACTGATGCGGGAGGGCGTGGTTTGTTATGACGATCTGACTCTGGCCCTCGCGCGGGAAAAACCCGACTTTTTGCTCAATGTCGCGCCCCCGATCGCCCACGATGCTATCAACAATTTGGCCTTTGACCATGGCGTGCCCGTGCTGTGCGAAAAACCCATCTCCCACGACTTTGCCGCCGGGGCGGCGACCACCCGACGGGCAGAAGAACTGGGCATTCCCTTTATGATCGCCGAGCCCTACCGTCGTAATGCCGTCTTCCGCGAGATGAAGCGGCTGATCGACGAGGGCGCCATTGGCTGCGTCGTCGACGTGCTGGTGCACTTTCACGTCAACTACCTGGGCAAAAAAGCCTATTTGGCGCAACAATTACCCGATCCCCTGCTGCAAGACCTGGCCATCCACCACATGGATACTCTGCGCTACCTGACCGCCGCCGACGGCAAACGCGCCCTGGCCACCAGCCACAACCCGCCGGGCAGTCCTTTTGCCGGCAACGCCGCCGCCATGGCGATATTCGAGATGGAGGGCGGCATCCGCGCGAGCTTTTACGGCAGCCTGGTGTCCCGTGGCCTGTCCACGGGCTTTCACGGTCATTGGCGCATCGAGGGCACCCGCGGCAGTATGACCCTGACTGATACCATCACCCTGGAAAACAACGAGCGCAAAACCACCCTCGACATCTCCGACACCGCCGAACCCGACATCCTGTCGGAGTTCCTGCAATGGCTCGCCGCGGGCACTCGCCCCGAAAGCACGGCAACCGATTATATTCAGTCCGAAGCCCTGATCCACGCCGCGCGCACGTCGGCACAAAACAGAGGATGGGAACCCGTGCCACACGCCTTTCGCGGATAAATCGTGCAAGGGGAAGAAGTTACTTCCCCTTGCACGATCAAATATTATGGCGTCAACCGTTCGGTGTCCCTCGGAAAAAGTGTCGCGCGGCGGATGTTGGGCAGCCCCAGCAACTGCGCGGTCAATCGTTCCAACCCGATGCCCAACCCTCCGTGGGGCGGCAGTCCGTGTTTGTGGGCCATCAGATATCCCTCAAACGGCACGATGTCGATGCCGCGGCGGTGCATTTTTTCGACCTGTTGGTCGTAGTCATGAATGCGCTGCCCGCCCGTCGTGACTTCCACGCCGCGGAAGAGCAGGTCAAAGCTTTCGGTCACCTCGGGGTTTTCGGGGGTGTCCATGGCGTAAAAAGGCCGCTTGGCAGAGGGATAGTGCGTGACAAATACAAAATCACCGCCGCCCTGCTCCCGAACGAGGTCACACAGCCGTCGTTCCTCCTCGGGTTCCAGATCATCCCCCTGTGAGGCGGCTCGATAGCCGCTTTGCGCGACCATATCCTTAGCCCGGGCAAAGGTCACGGCGGGAATGGATTGCACTTGAGGCAAGGTAACGCCAAGCGTTTCCAGCTCAGACGCGCAGTAGGTTTGCACAACCTCCAACGCATGACAGATCATGGCGGTTTCCATTGCCATCAATTCGGTGAAGCGCTCAATAAACCCCATCTCCAAATCAATGCCTGTGTGTTCGTTGACGTGGCGAGCCGTTCGGTGTTTTTCTGCGCGGAAGACGGGGCCGATCTCGAACACCCGCTCGAATATCCCCACCATCATCTGCTTGTAGCATTGCGGGCTTTGCGCCAGATAGGCGGTTTGGCCAAAGTAATCCAGCGCAAAGCTGTTCGCGCCGCCTTCGGCGCCCGAGGCCACGAGCTTAGGCGAGTGAATTTCCATAAATTCATGCACCTCGAGGAATTCGCGAAACCCACGACACAGCCCCGCCTGTACGGCAAAGATCGCCCGTTCGCAGTTGTTGCGCAGGGTGATAGGGCGGTAGTCGAGCAGGGTATCCAACGAAGCGGCGATTTGTTTTTTGTTGATGACAACGGGCGTTTCTTGCGGAGCGTTGAGCAGAGTCACACTCAACAGGCGCAGTTCACACCCCAAACAACTGCGCGGATCGGCCATCACCTTGGCCCGAAAAATCACAGCCAGGTTGCAGGCCAGCGTCGACAGTGGAAAATCCGCGGCCTCCGGCGACCAGACGCACTGCACTAGCCGCCGCTTGGTTTGCAGCAGCACAAAGGCAAACCCGCGCATTTCGCGAATTTGGTAGATCACGCCGTGGATGTTCACGCATTGGCCGATGGCCCCGTGCAGTTGGCCCGCTTCGATGTGTCCACTTTGCGTTTTGGGATTCATTTGTAACATCATGGAGTCTCCTTATTTTTTGGTTTGACGATAACTCCATGCATCGCCCCGTGCATCATCCAAATGCAACACTTGATCACCCCCTTCAACATAAAAAACCGCACCGGCAACATGAGCACCGGTGCGGTTTCATTCTCTGACGGCCACCCGATGCAACGACGAACAGCGCTTGCACCGTGATGGAAATCACAGTCAAGCGCTATGGATCATCGTCCAGTCGCAGGGCGCGGCAAAGGACTGTCATTATTGCATTCCGCAGATCGCGAGTTCTTTGTGGTGCAGCGTGATGGTGACGGGTTTGCCGACGTCAGCGATGGGGCCGCGGTCACCGTCGACCTCGAAGGGCACGGGCTTATCGGTGTGCACGACGACATTGGTGGTGCGGCTAAAGGTGTGCTTCTTAATCTTGTTGTACTTGCCGCCGATGAATCGGGGCAACAGGCTGAAGATGTGGCGGCGATAGTAGTCGAAAATGACGTTGCAATCCAACTCGCCGTCGTCGATCAGCGCGCCGGGCGCAGCCTTCATGCCGCCGCCAAACAGCGGGCTGTTGGACACGCACAGGATGGTGACGTTATAGGGCACCGGCTCAGCACCATTGACGCTGATGCGGGCAACCTTGGGATGGAATTTCGGCAGGATGGCAAAGAGAGCCAAAACATAGGCCGCGATGCCCGAAATGCGCTTTTTGATGGGAAGGGAGGCCTCGAACAGGTCCATATCCAACCCGCAGGCGCAGATGTTGATAAAAGGCATGTCATTGGCGTAGCCGACGTCGATTTTGCGGACGTCGCGTCGCATGATCTTTTTGATACAGGCAAGGGGATCGTCCTTGTCACAGCCGATCGAGGTGGCAAAGTCGTTACCCGTTCCGCCGGGGATCAGCCCCATGACGGCGTTGGTGCCCAGCAGTCCGCAGGCGACCTCGCGCATGGTGCCGTCGCCGCCGCAGGCGATGACGAGTTCTTCGCCGCCTTCGGCGGCTTCGCGGGCCAGCTTGGTGGCCTCGCCGGGGGCAGTGGTCGTCAGAACCGTGTGTTCAATAGCATTCTGCGTCAGATACTCCGAGACAACCGCGATGGCCTTGCGCCCGCGGCCGCGGCCCGCTGTGGGGTTGACGATGATAACCAATGGGGGTTCCTCCAGAAAAAAACAGGATCGCGGGTCATTATAGCACAATATTCACAATTACGTCACAATTTGCATTCCATCCGCAAACTTCGAGGCAAAAACCCGCAACTTTGATAGAAGGCGATGGCGGATTCGTTGAACTGCCAGACGTTTAAATCAATGCACTGCGCCCCGATGTCGTTGGCATAAGCCAACACCTCGGCAAACAACTTTTTGCCAAGGCCACTCCCGCGATGGGCCCGATCGACACACAGGTCATCAACATACAGCGACGTGTGATCGCGGAAGACGGGGTGATCTTTATATCGGTTGACGATGCAAAAGCAATAGCCGACCACCCGTCTGTCATCTACTGCAACAAAGACGGGACGATCGGCGTCAAGCAAAATCGCCTCGAACTGCTCGATGGTATATTTTGCGATGCCTTGCTTGAACAGATCAGGCCGCCCCGCGTGGTGCAGATCGGCGATTTGCCGAAGCAGGCGCAGCACGTCGGCGGCGTCGCCGGGTTGGGCACGGCGGAGTTCCGGCACCACGGCGTTACCTCTCGTCCAGCGGCAGGTAGTCGACCACAGGTGCTACGCAGTGATAAGCCGGGCGGGTAATCTTGTTGGAACAAATGACTTCCTCGATGCGGTGGGCGCACCACCCGGCAATGCGGGCAATGGCGAAGATGGGCGTGTACAGCGGCGTGGGCAGGTCGAGCATGTCGTAGACAAAACCCGAGTAAAAGTCGATATTCGCCGCGACACCCTTGTAGATCTTGCGCTCCTGGGCGATGACCTCGGGGGCCAGCTTTTCGATCAGGGCGTAGAGATTGTATTCCTTCTTGCGGCCCTTTTCCGTCGCCAGCTGCTCAACAAATCCCTTGAGCACGTTGGCACGCGGGTCGGACAGCGAGTAGACGGCGTGGCCCATGCCATAGATCAGCCCCGAGTTGTCAAAGGCTTGCTTGCGCACGATTTTGACCAGGTACTCGCGCACTTCTTCCTCGCGGTCCCAGTGCCGCACCTTGCGCTTGATGTCGTCCATCATGCCCACGACTTTGATGTTGGCGCCGCCGTGGCGGGGGCCCTTGAGCGAGGCCAGGCCCGCGGCGATGGCCGAATAGGTATCGGTGCCCGAGCTGGTGACCACGCGTGTGGTGAAGGTCGAGTTGTTGCCGCCGCCGTGCTCGGCGTGCAGCACCAGCGCCACGTCCAACACCCGCGCCTCCAGCGCCGTGTATTTTGAATCGGGGCGCAGCAGATGCAGGATGTTTTGGGCCGTGGTCAGGCCCTTTTTGGGGTGATGGATGACCAACGAACCGTGGTTGATGTAGTGTTCAAAGCTCTGATAACTGTACACCGCCATCATCGGCAGCGTGGCGATGAGCATCATGGACTGCTCCAGCAGGTTGGGGATGCTGGTGTCGTCGGGGTGCTTGTCATAGGAGTTGAGCGTCAGCACACTGCGGGCCAGGGTGTTCATCATGTCGCGGTTGGCCGCCTTGAGGATGACGTCTCGCACAAAATGTCGGGGCAAGGTGCGGCGGTGCTGGAGCTCGGCGTAAAAATCGGCCAGTTCCTCTTCGCTGGGCAATTTGCCGAACAACAATAGGTAGACCGTCTCCTCGAAACCAAAACGATTATCGGCCAAAAAACCCGAGATCAACTGCTCGACGTTGTAGCCGCGGTAATACAGCCGTCCCTCGCAGGGAACCTTTTCGCCATTGATTTTTTCATAAGCAACAACATCGGCGATGTTAGTCAGCCCCGCCATAACCCCCCGGCCCTGCAGGTCACGCAACCCGCGCTTGACATCATGTTTTTCATATAGCTCCGCATCAATCTGGCAGCCATCAGCCGCCAGTTGCGCGTGTCGCTCTAACCACTCGCTCATACAATCGCTCCTTTCTGGTACTATGTCCATCATAACAAAAGGGTGGCGAAATTGTCAACGTCCTGCCTCTGAGCCTCTTTGGGGTTGCAACTATCACGCCTGTAGATGAGCCTCTCCCGCCCCCCTAAACCACCAAATACCCCTTTTTCGCCGCGACGCAAATCGTCGCCTCGATGCCGGAGTTGAACTGCAAAAAATCCTGCTCGACACCGTCGCTGAAAATCACGCCGTTTTCGGGCATTTGAGAGGTGATTTGCAAGGCATCTGTGATTTCCCCAAAGACCAGTTTTGTGCCGGTGGTGTTGCTGGGGAAGGGCTCCCGCACCGAGTAGTATAAGTGATCACTATCCCATGTCAGCGGAACAGCACCGTCGTAGACCTCGCCACCGGAAAGGGCCCCGGTAATGCCCCTCGCCCCGGCGATGACGCTCTTGAGCCACCCCGTTGATCCCAACCCGGTGGAGACGATGATGCCGCTGGAGGATTGGTTTTCCTCCCGGCCATCAATGCGGATATTGTACCGCGCCGAAACATGGGACTGCCTGCCGACGAAAAAGTCGTTGACTGCCAGCAGGCTTTGTCCGTCATTGAGTTGGGCGGCCGCCATGGTGATTTCCTTGCGCGGCCTGCGGCCGGCCAACACCTCCTGCACGATGGCGGGCAAGTCCTCCTCGCGAAAAGGCAAAAGAACGCCGTCGTATCGAGCGGGATCGGGGTTGACAGCGATAAGGGGTTGGCCGTTGAGGTATTTGAGCGTGTTAGCGACCAGTCCATCCTGCCCGATGACCACGACAATGTCATCCTCGCCAAACAGAAAGCTGGGCACATAGTCCCGATCAATCTGCTGCACCCGCGCCAAGGCCTGCAATTGCCCGAACGAGGCGGAAACCGATTGCTTATACGCCTTAGCTTCCGCGACATACTCGTCGATGTCGCCGCCCATTTTTTTGACATAGAAGGCGGCCTGCGTCATGTTGTTGAAGCGCTTGGTCAGTTCATCGGCACGGGTTTGTTTGGTGATAACGACGATTTTGCGTTCCGAGGGCTGGCTCATTCGGCCATCATCTCGCGGAGCAGGTCGGGGGTGATGTTGAGGTGTCCGATTTTTTCGGCATTCCCGGCCAGGCTCTGGAAGGCGTTGGCAACCAACGCCTGGGGTTGCATCCCCACCGCCGCCAATGCCCGAATGACATCGGTGTCCACCTCGGCAAGGGCATTCATCATGGCGCGCAGTTCATAGGCCTTTGCGTCGGCTTCGGCCCGGCTGTTTTCGGTGGCGAGCGCGATGAGGGTCTTTTTCTTTTCCTCCAGGCGGATCTCGGCGTCGAGCTGTTCGTCGCGCAGTTCATTTTGCTTTTTCATCTCGGCTTGCTCGGCCTCAAGCTGGGTTTCGCGCACTTGGCAGCGCTTGTTTTCGATGGCAATTTCGGTATTGTATTCGTTTTCCTTGACGCCGCGCTCCTGCTCGATGGAGGCGTTGCGACGCTCATACAAGGCGTCGTCGGACATCTTGAGGATCTTTTCCCGGGTCTCGGCCTCCAACGCCCGCGCAGTATCCTTGCTCGGCACAACCGCCAAAACTGTCAACCCCATGATCTCGAGGCCGAGCCGGCAGATTTCTTCGTTGGTTCGCATGTCCTCAAAAATACTGTTGGCCAAGGTCTCGCTGGAGCGGATGGCATCCGATAGCGTCAGGCTTTCGATGTGCTTTTTGGCCATAACGCGGACGAGGTTGCTGACCCGCACGGGGAGTTTCTGCGGGTCGTCGGAGGCATAGACCTTGCCGCCGTTGCGGATAGCCAGGGTAAAGTTCAAAAGCCCGGTAACGTTTTTGCGGTCGACAATGCGGTAGGTCACCTGCCCCTGGATCGAGACGGTCTGGAAATCCGACGTCACCTCCTCGAACATAAAGGGGCAATCACTGCTGGCAATGGGCACCATGACGATGGAGGTCGTGGGGGCGTAGTAGTAAAAGGAGATGCCAGCGCCTTCCTTGACCACCTTGCCATTTTTGTACTTGAGCACGTACTCGCTGGGCTGGAACTTGATGAATTTGACTCCAAACATGTGTGTGAACCGTCCTTTCTTATTCGCGGGTAAATTTGCGGATCATGATGATTTGACCCATAATATGCCGATTGAACTCCGACAACTTCTCTGCCGGTATCCAATATTCTTGATGATAATGTGCGCCGACCGTTTGAATATCATATTGTGATATGTATTTATCGTCCACTTCAAATTCTAAGACATAACCGCATCCGGAATGTTTAACATTCCATTTGCTTGCAATTTCCTCTGCGTATTTTTGATTTAACACCGGATAAAATATCGGTTGTTCGTCAAGCCTTGGCGGGAATGCTGTAAAGCCGCTGTCTTTGATCAAATCAAATTCTTGCGGCCCCACGGGGCGATATAATTTCATTATCTTCACCTTCCTTCACTGATGATAACATTGACTACCGACATTGACTTTAGCTTGCAAAGATTGGTTTTGTCAAGCCGGTCAACATCAGGCCTCCTCTCCAACGACATGCACTTGGCACATTTTCATGGTCATCAACGCAGCGCGGTGGCTTTGGGGCGTCACCCCGGCACAGCACCGAGCGTCGACGATGATGGGGGTTTCCGGCAGTCGCGCCTTGAGGATCAGCACGTTGGAAACCACGCAAATATCCGTGCACAGTCCGCACAGTTCAACCTCGTCGTAGGCGCCTTGGGCAACGCGATTGGCCAACTCCAGCGAGCCGAAGGTGGGTTTGTCAAAAGTTTCCCCGCCCTCCAAACCTTCGGCGATCGCGTGCCCGGGGGTTCCGGCGATGCAGTGGGACACAGGCAGGAGGCGGCCCTCCTGTGTGGCCAAATAGTCATCGCCATGGGTGTCGCGGGTCAGCATCACCTCGTCGCCGTTTGCCTTGTACTGCGCGATCTTTTGCCGCACGGCAGGCATGATTTGCCGGGCTTGGGGCGAGCCGAGGGCACCCGTGATAAAGTCATTTTGCATGTCCACCACGATCAGCAGCTTTTTCATGTCACTCCCCCTTCCATCTTTTTGGTGTAAAGCTTTGCCGGGCGGTGGCCCTTGTCGCTTGTGGAGCGGCCGGTTTCCCGTACCTGATCCATGATTTTCCGCCGAAAGTTCGCCGTCTGCTGCTTTTTGCCCGTAATGGCCTCGTAGACCGATTGCAGCTGTGTCAGCGTGAATTCCTTCGGCAGCAGGCGGTAAATGATGTCGGTATAAAGCAGCTTAGCGCGCAGCCGCTCCAGCGCGGTTTGGAGAATGGCGTAGTGATCAAAACCCAATTCACACGGCTCGATCGCATCCACGTCAAACCACGCCGCTTTGTCCTCGTGGTTGGCGGATTCGGCTTCGTTCATCAGCCCAAGATAGGCGATCGAGATCACCCGCGCCCGAGGATCCCGCCGCACATCGCAGAAGGTGTAGAGCTGCTCGAGCCAACAACTGTCAACGTCAGCTTTGAGCGACAGCTTGCGGCGAATGTTGTCCTCGGGCACCTCGTCGATGTTCAAAAACCCGCCCGGCAGACACCACTTACCGCGGTAGGGATCGCCCTCGCGTTTGTATAACATCACGCGCAAACTCATCCCCGGCAGTTTTCTGTAACTATCCGCCGCCCGGGTCTTGATGGTAAAAACCGCCGCGTCCGTACATACAAACGGATGCTCATATCCAAAAATCTCGTCCACTCCACGCCTCCTTTCTGATATGCTCGCCGTGATATTATCGTTTATACTATATCAAAAACAGTTTGTCAACCCCCTTTTGATGATGCTATCACAGATTCCGATCCGCAGTCCCAACCTTATCGTCACCCTTATGATATAATATAGGTGGAAAAATTTCCGTTGGAGGTCTTATGACACAGCGTTATTGGATCGATGCCGAGGCCTTTCCCGAGGTCTTGTTGAAGGTTGTTAAGGCCAACGCCCTGCTCGAGAGCGGTGCGGCGGCGACGGCGGGCGAGGCCGCCGCGCAAGTGGGCCTGTCGCGGGCGACTTTTGCCAAATACCGCCACCACGTCGGCGTCATGACCGATGGCACCCCTACGGTCATGACCCTGGTTGCCGTGCTGGACGATCGGCCCGGCGTGCTGTCGCAATTCACCCAAATGCTGTCCGCCGTGCGCTGCAACGTGCTAACGGTTAACCAGAGCATCCCCGCCGGCGGCGTCGCTCCCGTGACGGTCTGCTTGCGCTCAGACAACATGCCCATCAGCTCGGGCGAGCTGCTCGCCGCCCTGCACGAGGTCGACGGCGTGCGCCGCGTGACCATCTTGGCCGGGACGGGAGGTGCGCTATGACGGGCATTGCCATCATCGGCGCGGGCAACATCGGCATGGGTGTCGACAACCTGGTCTCGCGCACCAACGACCTGCGCCAAAAGCGCGCACTCGACGCCTTCGAGGTGTTGTATCTGGTGGACATCCGCCCCATTGACGATCCCCGCCACACCCCCGACCTGACCGCGCCGCTGGCCGATCCTCGGGTCAACGTCGTCGTCGAGACCATCGGCGGCATCAGCGCTGCGCTGAGCCTGACCCGCCAGGCTCTGGCCGCCGGGCGGCACGTGGTGACGAGCAACAAGCAGCTGGTCGCCGAACACGGCCGTGAGTTGCAGGAGTTGGCCAAGCAAAATGGCGTCGAATATCGTTTTGAGGCCGCCGTGGGCGGGGGCATCCCCATCATCACAGCCCTGCGCGAGGGCACACCCGCCAATGGCATCACCCGTATTTCGGGCATTCTCAACGGCACGACCAACTACATCCTGACCCGCATGGAAAAAGAAGGCATGACCTTTGAAGCCTGCCTGGCCGAGGCCCAAAAACTGGGTTATGCCGAGCCCGTGCCCGATGCCGACGTGCTGGGGTTTGACACCGCCAACAAGCTGTGCATCCTGGTCGGGCTGACCATGGGCTACGAGGTAATGCCCCGTGACATTACCGTACAGGGCATTACCAAGATCACCCTGGGCCAAATCTACCGCGCCCGCGCCAAGGGTTTTACCTATAAATTGTTGGGTTGTGCCGACCGCACGGCAGATGGCGTCAACCTGTTTGTCGCGCCCGTGCTGGTGCCCCTGACCCACCCGCTGGCCCTGGTGCAGGGCGTCTACAACGCCATCTCGGCCTGGGGCGAGGCCACAGGCGAGTGGATGCTGTATGGACGCGGCGCGGGGGCCGACCCCACCGCCGCCGCCGTGCTGGCCGACGTCTGGGCCTGCGGCCATGCCGCGCCCCTGGCCCTGTGGCACGACGCGGGCATCACCAGCCACACCAGCATCATTAAGGAAGCGTTGGAAACGGAGTGAGAAACCGCCGGGAAAATTTTCCAGCATTTCCTGCGCGCCTCTCGCCAAAATAACCCCTATCCTGACTGCCCCAGAGGCGGTCGCAAGAAAGGTAGGGTTCACATGCCTCGCACCTCAAATTCGGGATCGTCGGCCCATCCGCGCTCCTCGACAGGTAAGTTTGTCACCAAAAACACCACCTCGCACGCTAAATCGTCCTCGTCGACCCCTTCGCGCGCCAAGAGCACCACTTCCTCACGCTCGGCGAGCACCAAATCCACAGGCACCACCCGCACCACCAAATCAGGTATGACCGACAAGCAAGCTCACCCGCGCAACGCCAGCGGTCAGTTTGTCGATCGCCCCGCCCGCAGCACGAGCACGGCTTCTCGATCTGCAGGCAGTCGCAGCACGGGCACCAGTCGGGTCACCAAATCGGGCATGACCGATAAGCAGGCCCACCCGCGCAGTGCCGGCGGTCAGTTTGTCGATCGCCCCGCTCGCAGCACGAGCAGCCGCTCATCGAGCACCTCCGCGCGTTCGGCGGGCAGCCGCAGCAAGAGCACCCAGGCCTCCAAGTCAAGCAAACCCACCAACCGCATGATGCGCGCCGAATTCGGCCAGGGTTATGACTTCACCGAACAGACCACGCGCCAAAAGAACCCCACCCGCCGCCATCGCATGGAAAGCGGCGGATACGGCGTCCACTGCGACGACTCCGCTGTCCCCTCGCGCCGCAGGGCCGAATTCTCGGGTGACACAAAAGCCAGCCGTACCTCGCGCGCGAGCAGTCCGTCGCGCCGCCGCGCAGAGTGTTCGAACGACAGTGGGAGCAGTACCACCCGCACACCTTCGCGCCGCAGAACAGAGTTTTCGGGCGATAACAAAGCCAGTCGCACCTCGCGCACAGGCAACCCGTCTCGCCATCGCGCTGAGTATTCCAATGACAGCGGCTGCGACACCACCCGCGCGCCTTCACGCCGCAGAGCGGAATTCTCGGGTGATACCAAGGCCAGCCGTACTTCGCGCACGAGCAGTCCTTCTCGCCGCCGCGCCGAGTGTTCGAATGATAGTTCCACCAACCGCATGCCCTCGCGTCGCCGGGCCGAATTCTCGGTCGACACCACCCAGGGGCGGGCCAAGCAAAACCGCCGCAACTTCAACGCCAACTCCGGTCGCACCCAGGGTGCCAACCCCTCGCGCCGCAAGTAATTGCCCCTAGGCAAGATCCCCAAACCTGATAGGTTTGGGGATCTTTATTGCGATGCTTGCCCTTTAGTATTGTGTCGAAAAACGCCCCTCGTCATTCCGGCCTCCGAGCCGGAATCTCTCCCCACTACGAGGTTTTTTCGATGCTGTATCGCAACAAAGAGCCTCTCAACCATGCCTTTTCACAATGCAAAATTCCATCATTAGATTGCGGGTCAAGCCCGCAATGACGATCCTAATAGTTTTCCGTCTCTAGGTGCGACCTATTGATCCCTATGCCTTATTCCAACAAAATTTCCGTATCCATGTATCCATCGCTTTCATCGCGAATTTCTTGTATAAGCCGCGCCCCCAGCCGGAATCCATCAATGAAGCGATCTTCCTCGGCCAGGGCACAAAGGCGGTTGCTCTCCTCGGACAAAGCTTTTAGTAGTTCTTGCTGTTCATCGCTAAGCATATCCTGCAATTTTTTCTGATTCTCCACGATCCGCGTCAGTATTTTGTGATAATCGGAATTGTGCTTGAACCCTTTTGCGAACGGATCGATATTTCCTCGGTATAACTCAATCAGTAACAAACGCATGCGTTCCCTCCTTTTTGCCCATCATACCCGCCTTTTGGCAAAAAATGTTTCGCGATGTAGAACAACGGTGAAAGTTTCCATCCCTCCACAGCATAATGCCCTCCCCTTCGACGCAAAATAACCTTACACCAACCATCGAAGGAGGATTTATGAGCAAGAAACCCAATCGCAACATCGGGTGCTCGGTGGGCAACTGCCAATACAACGAGCACGAGGCCCACTGCTGCACACTGGACAACATCAATATCTGCAACTGCACCAGCCAAGTCTGCTCAGCCCGCGACTCCATGTGCGCCAGCTTCCGCCCCGTGCAGGGCGGGACGCCCAATCGGGTTTAATCCCGATACAAAAAATCGGCACAGGGAAGTCCCTGTGCCGATTTTTATGGCAATTCCAAACACACAATGCCCCATGGTGGCAATTCTTTTTGCGCAATACCCAACAACGCCTTGCCCTTTGGCAGGGCAAATTTTTTAGCCTCAGGGGCTAGGTTGGCAACGACCATGAGTTCGCCTTGGTCACAGGTTCGGGTGAAGGCATATAAGCCGTTTTGGCAGTAGGTTGTTTTGTAATCGCCCTTTGCCAGGGCGGGGTGGGCGCGGAGGCGGGACAGGTGGCGGTAGTGGGTCAGCAGTACTTGATCTTCATGGCCCCAGGGATAGCCTCGACGGTTGAAAGGGTCGGCACAGCCTTGCATTCCGGCCTCGTCGCCGTAATACACGCTGGGCACGCCGGGAAGGGTGTAGGCCAGTGTGGCCGCCAGCATAAGTTTGGCTTTGCCTTCGGCGTGTTGTTCCGGGGTCAGCCGGGCGTTGGCTTGCTCGTGCTTGGGGTGGCCGTGCAGGGCTCCGTCGCCCAGCTCGGTCAGGATGCGGGGGGTGTCGTGGGTGCCCAGCAGATTCATCAGGCTGTGCAACACCTGGGGAGGATAATGATCGGCGAGGGTTTCCATACACTTGGCGATGGGGGTGGGATCGGCGATGTACAGGGCGTGGATGATGGCGTCGCGCAGGGGGTAGTTCATGACCGAATCCAGCTGGCCGCCCTGCAAATAGGGGCGACGGCGGTCGTAGGAGATCTTGTTGGAGGCGTCCTCCCAGACCTCGCCCAGTACCAGGCCTTGCGGGTCTTTGGCACGGACACGGGCGCGGATGGCGGCCAGGAAATCGTCGGCCAGTTCGTCAGCGACGTCCAACCGCCAGGCGGCCACGCCCTCGTCCATCCAGGTATCCAGCACGCCGCCTTCACCCGCGATCAAATCCCAAAATCCCGTGCGGTGTTTGGCGATGGCGGGCAGAATGCGCACGTCCCACCAGCACTCGTAGTCATCCGGCCAGGTACGGAAGGTGTACCAAGGGTAGTAGGGGCTGTTTTTGTCTGCCGCGGCGGCTTGAAAATAGGGGGCGTCACTGCCCGTGTGGTTAAACACGCCGTCGAGCATAACCCGCATCCCATCAGCTTTGGCCTGCTTGATCAGTTGGCGAAAGTCCTCGCGGGTGCCAAACGACGGGTCGATTTGCAGGTAGTCGCCGGTATCGTATTTGTGGTTGGAGCTGGCCTTGAAGATGGGCGACAGGTAGAGCAGGGTGACGCCGAGAGATTGCAAATAGGGCAATTTGGCCGTGATGCCGGGCAGGTTGCCGCCCCAAAAATCGCGATTTTCAACGATGCCCAATTCGTTAGGGGCGTAAATGGGCGTGTCACCCCAGTCGCGGGCGATGGCGTGAGGGGGCAAGGGCGTGTCGCTGTCGCGGGCAAAGCGATCGACAAAGACGTGGTAAATGACGCCGCCGGGCAGCCAGTCGGGGGTGTTGAAAGCGGGGTCATAACAGAGCAGTTGGAAAGGCTCGAGGCCGCCGTCGACGCCAATGTAGCGGCGTTCGCCCTCGATGTGCAGGCAAAAGGCGTACCAGTACAACCCCGGCTCCGGGGCGGTAAAGGCCACGGCCCAGGTGTCATAGTAATCTTGTTGGCCCTGCCATTGCATGGGCAGGCAGATGGCAGGGTGGGCCCCCGTACAGGGCGCGGGATCACCATCACGCCAGCCGCACAAGTCGACAGCAAATGCCCCAAGGCGGCGGGAAATTCGCGGTTTCAGCCGCACCAAATCCCCCGCAGGCGCGCCGCCGACGGGGGATTTGTGGGCCGGATTGGTGGGATCAAAGCGAATCATTTATTTGTCCCGCAGCGGCTCGATCTTCCAAATGTCCCGCGCGTATTCCAGGATGGCGCGGTCGGCGGCAAAGGCCCCGGCCCCGGCGATATTATGCAGGGACATGCGGTTCCAATGCGCCGGATCGGCATAGAGCTCGGCGGCGCGTTGGTGGGCGTTGGCGTATTCGTCGTAGTCGGCCAGGCACATATAGGGGTCGGCGACACCGTAGTCGCCCACGAGCAAATAGTGCGCCAGCTCGGGGAAGGCGACGCCGTTGACGCCGACGGCCAGCTCGTCGATGGCGGCTTTGAGCTCGGGATTGCGCTGGTAATAATAGGTGGCGTTGTATCCCTGCCGCCACTTTTCCTCGACTTCTTCGGTGCGCAGACCAAAGATAAAGATGTTGTCGTCGCCGACGGCCTGGTGGATCTCGACATTGGCGCCGTCCATGGTGCCCAGGGTCAGCGCGCCGTTGATCATCAGCTTCATGTTGCCCGTGCCGCTGGCCTCCTTGCCGGCCAGCGAGATCTGCTCGGAGACCTCGGCGGCCGGCATCAGCCGCTCGGCGACGGAGACACAGTAGTTTTCCATAAAGACGACGTGCAGCTTGTCGCAAGTGCGCTTGTCGCGCTGGATTTGCTCGCCCAGGTTGACGATGAAGTTGATGATGCGCTTGGCCATTTGGTAACCCGGCGCGGCTTTGGCGCCAAAGATAAACACCCGCGGGGCAAAATCCATGTTGGGGTTGTCGCGCAGTTTGCGATAGAGGGCAAAGATGTGCAGGGCGTTGAGCAACTGGCGCTTGTACTCGTGCAGGCGTTTGACTTGCACATCGAACATGGCGTCGGTGGGGATCAACTGGCCCTGGCGTTCGGCGACCATCGAGGCAAAGGCGACCTTGTTCTCACTCTTGATGTCACCTAGGCGTGCCAGCACGCCGGCGTCGCTTTCATAGGCGCGGAATTTTTCCAGGGCCTCGGGGTGTTTGACAAAGCCATCGCCGATGCACTCGGTCAAAAGGCTCGTCAGGCCGGGATTGCACTGGCACAGCCAGCGGCGGTGGGCGATGCCGTTGGTGACGTTGTGGAACTGCTCGGGGTTCCATTGATAAAAGTCGCGGAAGGTGTCGGCCTTGAGGATGTCGGAGTGCAGGGCCGAGACGCCATTGACGGCGTGGGAGCCGACGATGGCCAGATTGGCCATGCGCACCTGGCCGCCGTTGATCAACGCCATGCGCGCCGCGCGATCCCAGTCGCCGGGATAACGTGCCCAGACCTCGCCGCAGAAACGCTTATTCAGTTCGGCGATGATCTGATAGACGCGGGGCAACAAGTTGCGCATCAGCTCCTCGGGCCATTTTTCCAGGGCCTCGGACATGACGGTGTGGTTGGTGTAGGCCATACATTGTTTGATCTGGGCAAAGGCCTCGTCCCACGACAGATGATAGTCGTCCAGCAAAATGCGCATCAGCTCGGGGATGCACAGCGCGGGGTGGGTGTCGTTGATGTGGATAGCCACCTTCTCGGCGAAATTTTCAAAGGTGCGATAGCGGTGAAAGTGGTATTTGGTAATGTATTGCAGTGAGGCCGACACCAGGAAATACTGTTGTTTGAGCCGCAGACTCTGACCCTCGACGTGGTGGTCGGCGGGATAGAGCACCATGGAGATGGCCTCGGCATTGGTGTTGGTGGCCACGGCACTGGCGTAGTCGCCGCGCGAGAAGAGGTTCATGTCAAACTTGCGCTTTTCGCGCGCCCGCCACAGGCGCAGCAGCGAGACGCTGGTTTCCGACGCGCCCGAGACCATCATGTCGTAGGGCACGGCCTCGACCTCGTCATAGTCGACCAGCTCGACGCGCAGGCCGTCGGGCGTCCAAACCTCCTGCACGTGCCCGCCGAAGCGCACATCAAAGGTCAAATCGGCGCGGGGAATCAGCCAGACATCGCCGCCGGGCAGCCAGATGTCGGGCAATTCGGTCTGCCAGCCCTCGACGATTTTTTGGCGGAAGAGACCGTACTCATAGAGGATGGAAAAGCCGTAGGCAGGCAAGTCCTGCGAGGCCATGGCATCCAGATAGCAAGCCGCCAGCCGCCCCAAGCCGCCGTTGCCAAGGCCGGCATCGGGCTCGAGCTCGTACAGGCTGTCCAGCTCAAAGCCCATGTCCAGCAAGGCCTTGTTCATCGAATCGGTGATGCCGATGTTGTGCAGGTTGTTCTTGAGCGAACGACCCAGCAGGAACTCGATGGAAAAATAGAAGAGGCGTTTGTGCTGTTTGGCCTTGACGGCGGCGTTATTGGCGTTGCGCCGCTCGAGCAAAATATCGCGGGCGACGGTGGCGCAGGCCTTGTACATCTGGTCGGGCGTCGCCTCCTGGGGACCGATGGCAAAATAGCGGTTCAGGGCACCCGTAATCAACTGTGCGGCTTGTTCTTTGGTCATCTGCAAAGCAAAAATTCTCCTGTATAAACGATTGTCGTTATTGGACGGTCAGCGTATTGTACAGCGCCAGGTAAACGCCCGCGGCCTTATTCCACGAAAAGTCTTGTTTCATGTCCGCGGCGATCAGCTTTTGCCAGGCGGCCTTGTCTCCATAGTGCTCGACGGCGCGGTTCAGGGCGTGGAGCATGTCATGGGCATTGTAGTCGTCAAAGACAAAGCCGTTGCCACCCTCGGAGATGTCCTGCACGGTATCGGCCAGGCCGCCCGTCTTGCGCACGACGGGCACGGTGCCGTAGCGCATGGCGATCATTTGGGCCAGTCCGCAGGGCTCGGCCTTTGAGGGCATGAGGAAGATGTCGGCACCCGAGTAGATCTTGCGCGACAAGTCGTTATTATACGCGATCAGCGCCGCCATGCGGCCGCGATAATGCGCCGCCTGGAAGGTGAAATAATCCTCGAACTCGCGCTCGCCCCGGCCCAACAGCACAAACTGCACGGGCCCACCCATCAGATCCTCGAAGACGCAGGTCACCAGATCAATGCCCTTGTGCGAAACCAGGCGCGAGATCAGGGCGATGATGGGCACGTCGGGATCGAGGTTGAGGCCCGTCAGCTGTTGCAGGGCCTTCTTGTTCTCGGCTTTGCCCGCCGGGGACTTGGCCGAGTAGGGGGCGATGAGCGAGGTGTCATTCTCAGGATCGTAGCCGACGGTATTGATGCCATTGACGATGCCCGTAACCTTGTAGCTGTTGGCTTGGATAATCGGGGCCAAGCCGTGGGCAAAAAAGTCGTAGTGCAACTCGTTGGCATAGGTCTGCGACACCGTCGTCAGGCAATCGCAGCAAACGATGCCGCCCTTGAGGAAGTTGGCGCAGCCGTCGTATTCGACCAATCCCGTTTCCCAGCCCGACAAATCCATGACGTCGCCCATGATGCTCTTGTCAAACTTGCCCTGGTACTCGATGTTGTGAATGGTCAACAGGGTTTTGATGCCCTCCCACTCGGGGCGATGGGCGTATTTGGACTTGTAGTAGACCGGCACCAACGCCGCCTGCCAGTCGTGGCAATGCAGCACGTCGGGGCGCAAGCCCAGCATGGGCAGCACTTCCAGCGCGGCGCGAGCGAAGAAGGCGAAGCGTTCGGCCTCGTCAAAAAAGCCGTACAGGCCCTCGCGGTTGAAGTAGTATTGGTTGTCCAAGAAGTAGAGCGTCACGCCCTCGGTTTCCAGAGAGAAGACGCCGCAGTATTGTTGGCGCCAGGCCAGGGGCACGGTGGTGTGCCCGACGAAGGTCAACTTATCCTTGTGGTCGCGCAGGACGTCGCGCGACATGGGCAGGATGACCCGGGCATCGGCCCCGCCCGCGGCCAGGGCACGGGGCAGCGAGCCCAGCACCTCGCCCAGGCCGCCTGTGCCCATGTAGGGCATACACTCGGAACCGATGTGAATGATCAACGGTTTACTCATAGTATTTCCTCCAAAAAATTCCTTACACGCGGGCGTTGGCTGACAAGAAGAAGGGGTAGACGGGGGAGCCGGCGAGCACGGCGGTGTCGCGGATGGTGACGTCGCGGTCGGCGATGACAGCAGTGACATGGGCGTCGCGGCCGACGACGCCACCGGACAAAATCACGCTGTCTCGCACCACGGCCCCAGGCGCGATGCGCACGCCGCGGAAGAGCACACAGTTTTCGACCGTGCCCTCGACGATACAGCCGTCGGCGATCAAACTGTTGCTGACGCAGGCGTTGGCACCGTAGCGGGTGGGCGGTGAATCTTGCACGCGGGTGTAAATGGGGCGGGCGGGCACGCCCAGCAGGGCTTGCTGGTTGGCCGGGTGCAGCAGGCCCATGTGGGCCTGGTAGTAGGCCGACAGCGACGAGATGAAGGCATAATATCCCTCGTATCGATAGCCCATCACNTTCATTGTGCCCAAATTCGGCGCAATGACCTCACGNGCAAAGCTGGTGTGGCCGTGGGCGATGGCATCGTTGACGATGTTCAGCAGGAAAGTCCGCTTCATCAACCACAGATTGAGCCCGACCAACCGCTCGCCCATGGCCCCGCGATAGACGCCAAGGTCGGTGATGCGGCCCTCTTGATCGACCTGTGCCATGACATTCTCGGCCTCGGACGGCAGGTCATAGGACATGGGCACGTAGGCCATCGTGACATCGGCCCCCGTGCGCACGTGATATGCCTGCATATCCGACAGCGAGATATTATACACGATGTCTGAGTCAGAAAATGCGACGTACTCCTCTGTCGAGTCTTCCAAAAAGCCCGTGATACCCTTGAGGGCCTCGAGGTGATTCTTATACAACTGTTGGCTTTCGGCCCCGCCGAAAGGCGGCAGCAGGTAGAGCCCGCCCGACTTGCGCGCCAAATCAAAATCGCGGCCCGAACCCAGGTGATCCATAAGTGATTGATAGTGATTTTTGGTGATGACGCCGACCTTAGACACTCCCGAGTTAACCATGTTGGACAACACGAAGTCGACCAGGCGGTAGCGCCCGGCAAAGGGCACCGAGGCCAGCGTGCGGTGGCTGGTCAACTCGGGCAGGTGGCGGTCGGCGATGTTGGTAAAGACAATTCCAAGGATGGCCATTTTATCGCACCTCCTTCTTGGTCATGGTATCGTCGGCGATGTCGGCCCCCGGCTGCACGGTCACCCGCGCGGCCAGCACGGCGATGCCCTTGGCCTCGGCCCTGGGGCGGCCCACCCGAGCCCCTTGCCCGATGGTGACGCCGACGTCGGCAATGGTGTAGTCGACGGTGGCTCCCTCGCCCAGCACGGCATCCTCCATCAGCACGCTGTCGCGCACGATGGCCCCCTTGCCCACATGCACGCCGGGGAATATAACGCTGTTTTCCACAGTGCCCTCGATGCGGCAACCTTCGGCAATCAGGCTGTTATGGATGGTGGCCCCCGCCTCGATGGCCTGGGGCGGGCGGGGATGGTGGCGGAAAAAGATCTTCCAGCGCGGGTCGTTCAAATCCATCGCCGGGCGCTCACCCAGCAGATCCATGTTGGCCTCCCACAGCGAGGCGATGGTGCCGACGTCCTTCCAGTAGCTCGAGAAGGGATAGGCGACCATTTTCTCGCCCGCGGCGAGCATGGCAGGGAGGACGTTCTTGCCAAAATCGTTGGCACTGTCCGCATCGGCCTCGTCGGCAGCGAGATAGTCGTAGAGCTTCTTGGCGGTGAAGACATACACGCCCATCGAAGCCTTAGTCGATTTGGGTTTGGCAGGTTTTTCCTCGAACTCATAAATAGTGTTGTCATCGCGGGTGTTCATGATGCCAAAGCGACTGGCCTCTTCCAGCGAAACCTCTAACACAGCGATGGTACAGTCAGCGCCCTTCTCGATGTGATAATCCACCATCTTTTGGTAATCCATCTTATAGATGTGATCGCCCGAGAGGATGACGACGTAATCGGGGTGGTAGCGGCGCATGAAGGACAGATTTTGGTAGATGGCATTGGCCGTGCCCTTGTACCATTCACCGCCCTGCGAGCCCAGATAAGGCGGCAGCATCTGCACGCCGCCAAAGTCGCGGTCCAGATCCCAGGGCTGGCCGTTGCCGATGTACTCGTTGAGTTCGAGCGGCTGGTACTGGGTCAGCACGCCGACGGTATCGATGCCGCTGTTGATGCAATTGGACAGGGGGAAGTCAATGATGCGGTACTTGCCGCCGAAGTGCACGGCGGGCTTGGCCATCTTTTCGGTCAGGACATACAAGCGCGATCCCTGGCCCCCTGCCAGCAGCATGGCGATGACGGACTTTTTGCGTTGCATGGGTTATCCTCCTTGACTTAAATCAATAACGTCCGGCTCGGACGGGATAGCGATATACCATTGGACACACAGCGGGGGCAGGGCAATCTCCAGCGAGTGGGGATGGCCTTTGTGCGGGGTGGGCGTCGCGGTCAGGTCGGGGGCCTCTGCCTCCCCGCCCCACGCCGGGGCGTCGGTATTCAGGATGCAGGTATATTGTCCCGCATCGGGTACGCCGATGGTGTAGGGCCGGTGCGGCGCGCCGGAAAAATTACACACCACCAACACCCGCTCGCCCCGCCCGTCGTCGCGGACAAAGGCGATGACGTTGGCATTGGCGTCGTCGCACTCCAGCCATTCAAATCCCGCCCACGAGTCGTCGATTCGCCACAGCGCAGGCTGCTCGCCATACGCGGCGTTGGCGGCGGCGAAAAAGTCCCGGGCTTGGTGGTGGTGCTGCCATTGCAGCAACAGCCAGTCGAGCTCCTTTTCCTCGTCCCACTCGATAAACTGGCCGAACTCGGCCCCCATAAAGTGCAACTTCTTGCCCGGGTGGGCCAGCATATAAGCATAGAACATGCGCAGGCCGGCGAACTTTTGCTCGTAGGTGCCGGGCATTTTGTCCAACAGCGACTTTTTGCCGTGCACGACCTCGTCGTGGGAGATGGGCAGGATAAAGTGCTCGGAAAAAGCGTAAGTCAGCGGGAAGGTCAGGGCGGTGTGCTTGTGGGAGCGGAAATAAGGATCGATTTGGATGTAGTCGAGCAGATCGTTCATCCAGCCCATGTTCCACTTAAAATCAAAACCAAGGCCATCGTGCTCGAGGGGGGCGGTCAGCTTGCCCCACGCCGTCGACTCCTCGGCGATGGTCATGATGTCGGGCGTGGCCTCGTGCACGGCTTGATTGATCTTGCGCAGCAGGGCGACGGCGTCGAGGTTCTCGCGGCCACCCTTGGTGTTAGGTACCCACTCGCCGGGCTTTTTGTCATAATCCAGATACAACATCGAGGCCACGGCATCGACGCGCAGGCCGTCGGCGTGGTATTTGGTCGCCCAAAAGACGGCGCAGGAGGCCAGAAAACTCTGCACCTCACAACGTCCAAAATCAAACTGCACCGTGCCCCAACCCTGCATCTCGCGCTTCCAATCGGCTTGGGGTTCGTAAAGCCAGTCGCCGTCAAAGCGATACAGCCCGTGCTCGTCTTTGGGGAAGTGACCGGGCACCCAGTCCAGGATGACGCCGATGCCGGCACGGTGGGCGGCATCGATAAAGCCCATCAGCCCCTGGGGCGTGCCAAAGCGGCTGGTTGGACTAAAAAAGCCCGTGACCTGATACCCCCACGATCCGTCGAAGGGGTGCTCCTGCACAGGCAGTAATTCCATATGGGTGTATCCCATGCGCTTGACATAGGGAATCAACTCATCGGCGAGCTTGTCATAGGAAAAGTAGTTGCCGTCGACATACCGCCGCCAAGAGCCCAAGTGTACCTCGTAGATATTCAGCGGGCGGTTATGGCAGTGCTCGGCCCCGCGTTGGGCCATCCATTGCTGATCGCGCCATTCGAAGCCGTCGACGCTCCAGACGATGCTGGCAGTCTGGCCGCGGGTTTGGCCGTGGGTAGCATAAGGATCGCACTTNTGGGTGAGGTTGCCCGCGGCATCGCAAATGGCGAATTTGTATAAATCACCCTGCGCCANCCCCGGCACAAACCCCTGCCACAAGCCCTGNTCGGTGATGCGCTCGAGCGGGAACGGCACGCCCCAATCATTAAAATCGCCGATCACGCCAACCGCCGCCGCACGGGGGGCCCATGTGCAAAAAACCACGCCGTNCACGCNCTCGCGACGCGCCAAATGTGCCCCTAAAAGATCATGGGCGCGATAATTCGTCCCTTGATGGAAAAGATAAAGGGCCATGCGATCCGGCGGTTTTGTATACATCTTAACGACGTCTCTTTCCTGTGGCACCTGCCGCATGTCAAATCGTTCGACCCTATTGTAACCCGAAACATCAACTTTTGCAAGATGTAGGCGACGGGGTGGCGGTATGGTATAATTGTAGTAATTGGCACACGATTTACATGCAAAGGAGCGTTATGCCGTATGGAAGTCACGATCATCCATGAGAACAAAAAGAATTTTATGGATTTGTTGCTGTTGGCGGACGAGCAAGAGGATATGATTGACAAGTATTTGGTGCGGGGCACGCTTTTTGCGCTGAATGACGATGGGGTCAAGGCGATTTGCGTCGTCACGGACGAGGGAGATGGGCGGTTTGAGTTGCAAAGTTTGGCCACCGATCCACAGTTTCAGCGCAAGGGATACGGCACGCATCTGGTCAAATATATCGTCGATTATTACCGCGGCAAGGGCACGGCGATGGTGGTTGGCACGGGGGATGTTCCGTTTATTCTTTCCTTTTATCAGGGATGCGGTTTTGAGATCTCGCACCGACTGGAGAACTATTTTCTCGAGCACTACCGCGAGCCGATCTTTGAGGATGGCGCACAGCTAAAGGACAAGGTTTATCTGCGGCAAACCCTGTGATTCAGGGCTTGTGTACAAAGATATTCGCTGATCTTGGTTCCTGACCGGGGTCGGCGTTTTCGATCAAGGCGTCGACGATGAATCCGGCGGCGGTCATCTCAGCAATATAGTCTTCCCTGTTTCGGCCCCGAGCGGGTAGAGTCGGCAGCCAGACTTCGACTTGTTTGTCGCCGCTTTTAACAAAACGCTGTTGGGGCGTGGTGAAGTCCTCGTCGAAGAGTGCCCGCCATTGCTCGGGCGAGTCGACGGGGCCGGAGTATGCGTTTCGCCCATAGCCAACATCGCAAAACAACATGGGCGCACCGCTCTTGAGCGAGTTGCAGGCATTGCGCAGGTAGGCCGCGCGGTCGGCGTCGGCCACCAGCATGTGCAGGCTCGAGCACTCCAGCGCGGCGTCGTAGCACTCCCCTGTCGTGTCCTTGACCATATCCAGCACATCGACGCGGGCCCCGGGGAAGTCTCGCAGAAGTTCACGCGTTTTTTCGACCGCCGTCGGCGAGGCGTCGGTGCCGTGGTAACGGCACCCCAGCCGCGACAACAGCACCCCCGGCGCGCCCATGCCGCAGGCGAACTCGATGATACTTTTGCCGCGGAGTTGGTGATGTTCCGCCCACTCGGCCAGCAGTGCGGCAAGGCCCTCGTCGCCCACCTCGTGCCCCCATTCGGTTCCACCCGCCGCCAGCAGGGTTTGATAGCGGGATTCGTAGGCCAAGTAATACGGTTTTTCGGACATGAAAAAATCTCCTTTTTAGTTGGGGTTGTATCGTGAGTGGTGGTAGTATACCACAAAATCAGGTGGCATGTTGTTTTTTCAGGGTGAGGAAAATTTTTCTTCCCCCGCAAATCCCCCTGTTGACACCACACAGACCCTCGGGGTATCATGGCATATTCCTTGTAAGGAGTTTTTGGCATGAAACAACGCACGCCTGTCACGCGCATTATCTGCCTGATCCTGGTTGGGGTTATGCTTGTTGGCCTTTTGCCGGCTTTGCTGTTGCTGGGCTCTCGGGGGTAATGGCTCGTGCCTTTTGATTTTTTGGCCACCCATGGTGTGGCGGTTGATGCCGCGCAACGGGAACAGCTGGCGGAATTGATCCGCCGGATGCTGGACTTTAATCAGCATACCAACCTCACAGCCTTGCGGGATTTTGATGCGGCTATGATGGGGCATATTGTCGACAGTTTGCTGCCCCTGCCCGCCCTGCCCTTTGCGGCGGGCGCGCGGGTGCTGGATATGGGCACAGGGGCAGGGTTCCCCGGGTTGCCGCTGGCGATTTTGCGGCCCGAGTGGTCGTTTTTGCTGGTCGATTCCACCGCCAAGAAACTGCGTTTTGTGCGCGAAACCCTGGATTGGCTGGCCCTGCCAAACACCGATGTACAACACGCGCGGGTGGAGGAAATGGTCGCGCATCGCGGCACTTTCGACGGCATCACCGCGCGGGCCGTCGCACCGCTGGAAAAGCTGGTGGGCTGGGCCGCACCCTTGCTGCGACAGGGGGGGCGCGCCTGCTTTTATAAGGGCCCCAAGGCCGCCGATGAACTGCACGCCGCCGAGGCCGCCCGCCGCCGCGCAGGATTTGCCGCGCCCGAGACCCACGAATTCGCCTTGCCCGACGGCAGCCAACGGGTGCTGGTGACCTACCGCAAGGCCGTAGAATAGCCCACCCCATGCATTACGCCGATTACAAAACCATCCTGTCGCCCCAAAACGGCATGAATCTCTACCGCGGATGCACACACGGGTGCATTTATTGCGACAGCCGAAGCGTTTGTTATCAGATGAAGCATGACTTTGAGGACATCGAGGTCAAGCGCGATGCCGCGCGCATCCTGGAAGACCAATTGCGTCGCCGCCGCGCGCCTTGCATGATCGGCACGGGGGCGATGTGCGATCCCTATATTCATTTAGAAGATGAATTGCAGGTGACGCGCCGTTGCCTGGAGGTCATCGAGACCTACGGCTTCGGGCTGGCCATCCAGACCAAATCCGCGCGAATTTTGCGGGACTTGGACTTGCTCAAGGCCATCCACGCCAAGGCAAAGTGCGTCGTGCAGATGACCCTGACTACCCACGACGAGGCGCTGTGCAAGATCGTCGAGCCCCATGTTTCGGGCACGGCACAGCGGGTGGAGGTGTTGCAGGCCATGCGGGCGGCGGGTATCCCGACCGTCGTTTGGATGAGCCCCATCCTGCCCTTGATCAATGACACCGAGGAAAACCTGCGCGGGTTGATGCACTCCTGCATCGACGCGGGGGTGGTGGGCATCATCAACTTTGGCTTTGGCCTGACCCTGCGCGAGGGCGACCGCGAGTATTATTACCGACAATTGGACGAACATTTCCCCGGCGTCAAGGAGCGTTACATGCGGCGGTATGGGTTGGATTATGCCTGTATGAGTCCCGAGCACCCGCGCCTGATGGCCCTCTTCCACGACCTGTGCCGCAAGAACGGCATCCTGCACGATCCCGACGAGGTGTTTGCCTATTTGCGTGAATTCGAGCCGGGGCGTCGGCAGGCGTCGCTGTTTGATTTGCTTTGAAAACGCTTTGTTTTGTGGTAAAATAAGTTGTAAAAAATCGGTTGGATTGTGGAGGTGTGTATGCAGACGATTATCGCGGTTGCAGACGGCATGGCGGATTTGCCCCTGGCACAGCTGGGCGGGCACACGCCCATGCAGGCCGCCAACACGCCCGCCATCGACGCCCTGGTACCCTTTGCGCGGCTAGGGCGGGTGCGCACCATTCCCCACGGCATTCCACCGGGCTCGGACACGGCGTTTTTGTCGATCCTGGGCTTTGACCCCCTGTGCGACTACACGGGCCGCGCGCCCCTGGAAGCTGCCGCCCTCGGCGTGCCCATCGAAGCCGACGACGCCTTTTTGCGCATCAACTTTATCGCCATCACGCCCGATGCGGCGTGGGAGGATGCGGATATTTTGTCGCACTCGGGCGGTGGGCTGACGCATGAAGAAGGCCACGAACTGTGCGCCGCCGTCAACGCCGACGCCGGATGCATCGCGCTGATGGAGTCACTCGGTTTTTCATTATATGAGGGCACAGGCTACCGCCATATCCTGCGCATTCGCGGCGGGGCCGCCGCCAAGAGGTTTGAGACGACGCCACCCCATGATGTGTTGGATCAGCCCCTGCGCGACCATCTGCCGCGCGGCACCGGGATCGAGGGCCTGATGGCCTTTATGCGCGAGGCTTCGCGGGTGTTGGCGGCACATCCCATGAATATCGGCCGCCCCCAACCCGCCAACTGCGCTTTTGCCTGGGGCCAGGGCGGCGCGCCCAAAGTCCGGCCGCTGGGCCAAGCCTTCCCCGGCCTGCGGGGGACTTGCGTGACAGCGGTGCCACTGGTGCACGGCGTGTGCGTCTGTCGGGGCATGGAGCGCATTGACGTGCCCGGCGCGACGGGTGAGCTGGACACCAATTATGAGGGCAAAGCCGCCGCGACGCTCGCGGCCCTGCGCGACGGATATGATTTGATTTTGGTGCACGTCGAGGCCCCCGACGAGGAGGGGCACGCGGGCCGCGTTGAGGGCAAGGTCGAGGCCATTCGGCGGTTTGACGAGCGCATTGTCGCGCCCATCGCCGCCGCCATGCGCGCCATGGACACGCCCGTGCAACTGCTGATCATGCCCGACCACGCCACGCCGCTGTCCACCCGCACCCACTCCGCCGATCCCGTGCCCTTCCTGCTGTGGAACAATCAAGCAACCATCGAGGCTCCCGGTGCGGTGTACGACGATGTGACCGATCTGCCCTTGGTGGACGAGGGCTGGCGGTTGTTTGGTGAGATATTGCGCGGGTGATGTCTTGATTGCGTGGCTTTTATCACCATTTTTCGTCCATTGTATGGTATAATAACGTGGAAATTCTGCGAAGTGAGGTGCTTTTGTCGTGTCGTTGACTTCCCAAGAGATTTTGGCCCAGTTCCCCGCGTTGGAGCAGACGCTCGCCGTCATGGAAAACCGCTCAGCTTACGAGAGCGTCCTGCGGGGCAAATCGCTCTTGTTGACGGGCTGTGGCTCGAGCTACACGCTGTGCGTTTCCGCGGCCTGGATGCTGCGGTTGCGGGGAGTTTCGGCCTTTGCCGTGCCCGCCGGCGACCTGATCGCCCAACCCGAAATTTACACCAGCCTGATGCACGCCGGGGCAGCGCTGGTCTCCCCCAGCCGCTCGGGCAAAACCAGCGAGTGCTTGATGGCCATGGAACTGGCGCGCAAGGCCGGCATGTCCATCGTCACCATCGTCTCGGACGAGGCCTCTCCCATGGCCACGGGGGCCGACGCCTGTGTGTCGCTGCCCTTTGCCTTTGACAGCTCGGTCTGCCAAACCCGCAACGTCTCCTGCTTCTTCGCCGCCTTTGCCTATTTGGCGGGCGTGCTGGGCGGCGACGACAAATTGCTGGCCGACCTGAAAGCCACCGTCGCCGAGCTGCCCGGCCTGTTTGCCGCCGTGCGCCCCGGCCTGGAGCGCGTCGCCGCGGCGCGGCCCTATGTCAACGCCTTTGTGCTGGCCGACGGCCCGCTGGCCGGCCTGGGTGCCGAGGGTGCGCTGGCCTTTTGCGAGATCGCCCGCCTGCAAGCCGAGCATAAGCACTTGCTGGACGTGCGCCACGGACCCATGGTGCTGGCACGCGAGAACTCGCTGGTGCTGATGGTCACCCCCTGGGAGCAAAACGAATATCTGCCCGCGCTGGTGCGGGATTTTGTCGGCGAGGGCCACAACTGCCAGGTGATTTTGGCCGCCCCCAAGGGCCAGGCCGATCTGGGTGAGACCCTGCGCGTGCCTGTCGCGGCGGATCGCGACATCGCCTGCGCCGGACTGCCGATGATTCTGTGCTGCCAATGGCTGGCGCTGTGCGTGGCCGGTGCCCGCGGGTTTGACCCCGATGCACCCGAAGGCCTGAGCGCCTGGATCAAGCTGTAATTTTTATCACGGAGCCCGCCGCCTTTTGTCGGCGGGTTTCCCTGTCGTTTGGAGGATTTTTATGTTTGACATCATTTCCATCGTCGACACCTGTGCCGACCTGATCCTGGGGCCTGACGCGACGCCCGTTTTCGGCCAGCACGAGGAGTGGGTAGAGCGTTATGCCCTGCAAATGGGCGGTTCGGCTTCGATTTTCCTCTCGCAATGCGGGCGGCTGGGCCTCAAGGCCGGGGCACTGGGCCGGCTGGGCCAGGATGCCTTTGGCCGCCTGATCGCCGACACCCTGCACGACAGCAGCGTGGACACCGGACGGATGCGCCCCGACGCCGAGACGCCGACGGGCCTGTCTGTGATCCTGACCGTGCCCGGCGGCGACCGCGCCATCCTGACCGTCGGGGGTACCATGACGGCGACGACGGCGGCCGATCTTCCCGAATTGACGGGCCTGGCGCGCCACCTGCACATCGCCAGCCCTTATTTGTTGACGGGCCTGTGCAACGACTGGGTGCCCATCGCCAAGGCCTTCCGCGCGGCGGGCGGCACGGTGTCGCTGGACACCAACTGGGATCCCTCTGGGCGGTTTGAGGGCATGGACGAGTTGTTGGCCAACGTCGACATCCTGCTGCCCAACGAGCAAGAATCCATTCGCCTGGGCGGCGACGAGGACATCGAGACCTCGGCCCGCAACCTGGCCAAGCGCGTGCCCCTTGTGGTGGCAAAATGCGGCGGCGACGGCGCAATCGCCGTACGCGGCGACGACATCTGGCGTTGTGAGGCCTTCCGCGTGGAAGTCGTGGACACCGTCGGCGCAGGTGACTCCTTCGACGGCGGCTTCCTCTACGGCTACCTCAACAACCTGCCCATGGAAGACTGCCTGCGGTGCGGCTGCATCTGCGGTGCCGGCAACGTATCCGCCGCCGGCGGCGTGCAGGGCCAACCGCGGCTGGAAGCTTTGTTGGCGAAGATGAAGTAAATTGGCCAACAGTCCATTGGGTACAAACCCGGAATAGATAAGCCCCTGCCTTCTGCCGATCTTTGCGGCAGGAGGCATTTTAAATCTTGAGGACATCACAAGAAATGGCATTGCGGGGATGATCCCATCGCCGCATGGCTCGACGGCCTCGTTGCCTCCCAAGCCCCGCAGACGCGGGGGTGATCCTTTCTTGGCGTTCTTCACCTTAAAATACACGACCCAAGCCCCGCGAGCGCGGGGATGATCCCAGGTGGTCCAGCATTTTCTCGAATTCTTTGAGCCAAGCCCCGCGCTCGCGGGGATGATCCCTTTAGAATCCAGCGAATGACCGCCGAACGCTTCCATTCCTCGCACACGCGGGGGTGATCCTAGATATTTCGATAAGTTTGTGATAAAATTTTTCCATTCCCCGCACACGCGGGGATGATCCTCGTCTGGTCGACGGATGTCTTCGTTGCCCCGCAGTCGCGGGGAGAATTCTAATGCGATGGGCGGATGGGGCGGGCGTGATCCCGCCGCTGTTCCGCATCGTTTGGGAGGGGCAACGTGAAGTTGCGATTTTTGACAGAGCGGGACTGTGCGCGCATTCACGAGACTGCGCTGGCGATTTTGGAGACAGTTGGCGTGCGCGTTCATCACGAACGCAGTCGCGCTTTGTTGGTCGAGCGGGGGGCGCAGCCCCACCCGACCGACCCCGAGGCCTTGCGTCTGCCCGCGCGTTTGGTGCGCGAAGCGATCGCCATGGCACCAAAGGCCTTTGCCGTGACCGATCGCGCCGGGCGGCGGTATGCCGTGGAAAACGGTGCGGCGAGCATGGTATTTACGGGCAATGGCTTGCATTATCAGCCGGGTGTCGGCCCCGATATTGCGCCGATTATGACGCGAGACTTTGCCGAGTTTTGCCGCGTGGCCGAGGCTTGTTCCAACATTCATGGCGTCGTTGCTCCCTGTTTGCATGATGTGCCGCCGACGGCGCGTGACGTCATGGGCCTGGTCACTTTGCTGGAAAATTCTACCAAACACCTGCGTCCCTGTGTCTATAGCCCGGCAGGTGCAGAGTATTTCCTGGAGATGGCCCAAGTTGTCGCCGGGGGCAAACTTCGCGAGAATATGTTCTTATCCATGGGGTACTCCTGTGTTTCACCCCTGACCTGGAGCCACGCGGCGTGCGAACTGTTTTGGTGCACGGCGGGGCAGGGCGTGCCTATGATGCTCAACTCTGAACCCATGGCAGGTGGGACGTCACCCGTGACGCTGGCGGGAAGCTTGGCTCTGGCCGACGCCGAAGTATTGTCGGGCCTGGTGCTGCTGCAAGCCATCGAAGAGGGGCGGCCTGCAATCTATAACGCCGGGTTCGCCCACGTGCTGGAGATGAAAACCCTGCTGACGCTGACCGGTGCGGCAGAAAACGCTTTGTTGCAAAGTGCCGGGGCTCAGATGGCAGCCTTCCACGGCCTGCCCAGTGCGGCGTGGTCACTCACGGACAGCTGCATGACCGACGCCCAGGCCGTTGCCGAAAAGCAGGGCATGTTGTTATCGCACCTGCTCAGCGGCGTCAACTTCGTTTGGGGCGCGGGCAACTTGGAGACCTCGCGCACCATCAGCCCCGTCAACCTTGTGATCGACGACGCGCTGGCGGGCTGGGCGGCGCGGGTGGGCAGGGGCATCACCGTCGACGCCGAACACCTGGCGCTGGAGGTCATCCAACAGGCAGGCTTTGAGGGCCGCTACCTGGAGAATGAGCACACGCTGGACAACTATTTGGAAGAGATTGATTACCCCGCCCTGCCCAACCGCCACCTGCGGGCCACTTGGCAGGATAAGGGGAGCAAATCTATGGAACAAGAGGCCGCCGACCGCGTTACCGACATCTTGGCTGCCCCCGCCGTACCCCTACTGGACGAGGCGACCTCCGTCGAAATTCATCGCCTGGCTAAGGCTTGGATGGCCTCGATTTGAGCAATATGAAAAACGTCGACGCCTTGCGCGGGACTGTTGGCACAGCCTTTTTCGGAGTGCCTGGCGTACTGCTGGCCGTCTCAGGCGGGCCGGATTCGATGGCCCTGCTGCACGCCGCCGCCGCGTGGGGCAAGAGCCACCCCGCGGTTGCCCTGCGCGCCGCTTGTGTCGATCACGGCCTGCGGGTGGATTGCGCCACCGAGGCTGAGGGCGTCCGCGCCTATGCTGCAACATTGGGTGTGCCTTGCGACATCCTGCCTGTGCGCCCGGCCTCGCCCGCTGAGGCCGATGCCCGCCAAGCCCGATACGTCGCATTGGTGGCCCATGCCAAAGCCCACGACTGCGCCGCCATCGCCACCGCCCACCACGCCGACGATGCCGCCGAAACCCTGTTGCTCTATGCCCTGCGTGGGGCCCCGCCCAAGGGTATGCGCGCAAAGCGGGACTTTGAGGGCCTGTTGCTGTTGCGCCCCTTCCTGCAACTGCCCCGCGCCACGCTCGAATCCTACGTCGAGCGTCACGGCATTCCTTATTATATGGATCCCACCAACGATGATACCGACTACCTGCGCAATGCCCTGCGCCATCGGGTGCTTCCGGAGCTCCAGCAGGTCGCGCCCGGAGCGGTTGCCCAACTGGCCCAGGCGGGGCGGTTGGCCGCCGACGAGGATGAATATATGGAAGCCCAA